>RCNB010001502.1_pt1 | contig 14655 bp, 17 predicted proteins | sample 2041321 | NCBI WGS metagenome assembly RCNB01 (sample SAMN09708232, study PRJNA481090) | Marine sediment metagenome, whole genome shotgun sequencing project. | reverse complement strand
GGAGATGAAACCGATGCAATACGTCTATTTGCAGCTTTTCTTACTGGTGCCCTTATTTCGGTACCAATTTGGATTTACATTAATAAGAAACTTAATAATAATAAAAAATCAGCTATAGTTGGAGGAATAGCATTATCTTGTGGCATGTTTGTTGTATTTTTTGATCCAATGAGCAAACAAACAATTTTTGCATCAATGATTTTTATATTTATTTTGGGATTTACTATGGGAAACCTATGGGCATTAACATCCGTATACTTTGCAGATGTACTCGATGAAAGAGTAGCACAAACTCGCTCTCCTGTAAGGGGGACCACAGTTGGGGTTCACAATTTCTTCTTTCGACTCTCGCGTGGGGCACAAATCGCAATATTTGCTATAGTTCACATTCTAACAGGATTTGTTGCAGGATCACAAAGTCAATCAGAATTAGCTAAATTGGGAATTCGCCTTCATATGACTGTTATTCCAGCGATAGTATTATTTATCGCAACAATAATATTTTGGAAAAAGTACCCGCTAACACCCGAAAGATCACTTGAAATTAGAAAACAAATACAAGAACTTGGATTTTAATTCCAATTTTTATTTTTTTATTTAATCTTTTATTTTTTTTAGCGATTCGTCACATCTAAGGTTGTTTGAACTAAACTTGAATTGTTATTTTTAGTTTTAAAGAACTTTCGGCAAGTATAATAGTTCTTAATAACCTTATCGACGTTATTTTTTACTCTCTCTAAATTTAAATGGTGATCTCTACATAAAAGGTCTATCACTTGCCCTTTATTAGGAGGATTCCAGCATAAAGTCCCAATAGATTCATTCACTTCAGGAAGTAAAAAAAATTTTCTTATTTTTTTGAGTAATTTGGGAGTTAATTGAGTGAAATTGTAATTAGGTTTTTCATATTGTATTACTGTTTCTAACGAGCCATATTTCTTGAGTAATTTTAACGCAGTTTTAGGGCCTATACCTTTTACTCCTGGAAAATAGTCAGTTCCTATAAGAATGGCCAAATCAATTAACTGAAATTGATTAATATTAAGACTTTTCAGATTATCCGATAAGTCTATCATCATAGGGTCAACCTTTTTATATTTCCATTTTCCTTGGACTTTTCTTTTCATGGATTTAGATAAATTTTGTATTACTCTAGGACACATTTCCATTAATTCCCCGTTGAAAAATACATATCAATTAGTTATCAATATTTTCAACTTTATTGATTCCAGATTATTTAATCACCATAATGACGGAAGAAAAAAAGATTCCTTATGACGAGGTTAAATTTTTAATGAAAAAATTTCAAAAGTTTGGTATTTTGAGTCCTCTGAAGGATAATTATTACAAGATAAGAATATAAAGAAATGTTTAGTATTTTTTATCTAAGAGTTAAATTTATAATAACACAAAACAAACTAATTCTAAGAAAAATCTGATTTCCAGAAATCAAAGATTTTTTTCTAAATAAAATACAAAGAAGTGTTACCAATGTTAGAAACACCAGAGCAAGAGGAATCAAATCTGATTGATGTTAAAGAGTTTAGCAAGAAATTTCTGGCATGGACCAAAAAATACGCTGATTTTATCTTAGAGACTGAAAAAAAGTTCGCTGAAAATAAAATTTCATGGGGATCATGTGTTGAAGAAAAAGCGCAACAATATCCCGACAATATAGCTATAAAATTTGAAGATACTACGCTAACATATAAAGAGTTTAATGAATTGGTTAACCAATATGCCAATTATTTTATCTCTGTAGGCTTGAAAAAAGACGATGTTGTAAAGGTTTTAATAAAAAACCGATTAGAATTTTTACTCGTTTATACCGCTAATGCTAAAATTGGAGCAATTTCTTCATTGATCAATACGGATCTTCGTAAGCAAACACTGGTTTATAGTTTAAACCATACTCCTGGCAAAATTGTTATAGTTGGTGAGGAGTGTTTTGAGATATTTAATAATGTTAAGTCTGATCTCAATTTATTAGATGCTCTAAAACTCTGCTTTATACCTGATAGTGGGGATATGCCCTTTCCGGAAGGATTTATTGATCTTCCCCAAGCCGTTAAAAATTTTCCAGTGGACAACCCTTCAACTACATCTAACGTCCAAACTAAAGATGTTCTTGCTTATCTATTTACTTCTGGTACCACAGGTATGCCCAAAGCAGCACTTTTAACACACTATCGAGTCATATTGCCAGGAATTGCCTTTGGACATCTGATTGCGGAATTTACTCCCGATGATACCATATATATTCCACTTCCGTTCTTTCACGGTACAGCTCTTATGACAGGTTGGTCCTCTATCCTTCTTAGAGGGGGTGCTTTAGCATTAGGACGTAATTTCAGTGTTAGCCACTTCTGGGATGAAGTTCGAAAATATGATGCGACCTCCTTTAATTATGTTGGAGAAATATGCCGTTATCTAATGAACCAACCTCCTAGACCAGATGATTCCAATAATTCCGTGAGAGTTATTATTGGGAATGGTCTTCGTCCGGAAATATGGAAGGATTTCAAAAAACGATTTGATATCCCTTTTATTGCAGAATTTTACGGATCATCAGAAGGAAATGGTGGATATGCTAATGTATTCAATTTTGATTGTACCTGTGGTTATGGAACGGGTACTCCTGCCATTGTTAAATACGATTTTGATGAAGAATTACCTATCAAAAACAAGCGAGGCTTTATGAGGAAGGTCCGCCGTGGCGAGGTTGGTTTGCTTCTCTTCAAAAGTGAGGGAGATAATACATTTCGAGGATATACTGATAAAGAAGCAACTGAGGCGAAGCTATTTCGCGACGTTTTTAGAAATGGTGATGCATGGTTTAATACTGGCGACTTAATGCGAGATCAAGGATGTAATCATGCACAATTTGTAGATCGCCTCGGAGATACTTTCCGTTGGAAGGGACACAATATATCCACTACCCAAGTGGAACAGGTGCTCAATGTATTTGATCATGTTTCAATGTCCTCTGTTTATGGAATCAAGATACCACATACGGATGGACGGGCAGGAATGGCCGCAATCGTTCCCAAATCCAGTGTTGAAGATTTTGATTTCAATGGTTTGATTAATCTTCTCAACGAAAATCTTGCACCATATGCTATTCCTCTTTTTCTCAGGTTTCAATCTACTCTATCAATGACGCATACTTTTAAATTCAAAAAAATCGAACTTAAAAAAGAGAGTATAGATAATGTAAATGATCCCTTATACGTTTTGCTTCCCGATAAGTCGGAATATGTCCCTTTAACGAAAGAAATCTATGAAAATATTCAAAACCAGGAATACCATTTTTAAATTCTTTTTATTTTAAAATCTGTCTGTTAATAATGTGCTAATTTTTCAGAATATAACCACATAACATACCTTTGTATATTCGAACACACTAATAATTGGCGTTTTGTTAATTTTGAAGAATTCAATATAATTGAATGGATTTTCTTGAACAACAAGATAAAGTCAAATTCATGGAGCTCATCATCATAATCTTCTGGTTCAGAAAAGACTTTTAGTAAATAAAGCTCTTTATTCGTAGTTTCACATATTTCAATAAAATCTGAAATAGTTTTATATTTCTCTTTAGTATCTGCATGAACATAAAGGAATGCATTGAGTTCAGAAATGAAGTTCGATTTTCTTTTTTTAGTATAATCCATATTAAAACTTTTTTTTTCAAACCTAGACCCATTTTTAATACTCTTTAATAGATCTTCCTTACGAGTGTGTGAGCTCATCTTGATCTAATTTTATCTCTAACTGTTGTAAGTATAAAAACTAGTTTATTTAAAGGAAAAATTGAGAAATAGCATATTAGTGTTATTGGATTCTGATTTTTTTCTTTAAATATAATTGTTACTATTATTTTATGATTTAAATGGCTGATGTCAAGACTGTTAGTAGTGAAGATAAATGGAATCTGAATGCTATAATTATAAAATAGTAAGATTTACATTATATAATTTATAGCTTTCTTATTTATTTGAAGTGAAAATATCCGTGTCAAGTATCTCAAAACTCTTTATTTTATTAACAGAACTGGGCAGTTTCTTAGCTTTTTCACTAAAAAAAGATACAAAAAAAATTGAGAGTTGGTTCTACCTCATTTCTTGCAAGATAGAGCCGGATGCTTTCACAATTGCCCGACACAATTCACCATCAGTCATTATATTCATATCATGAGTATCTTGAGAAGTCCATTTATAGATTTTTTTAGGGACTCTACTTAATTTACAAAACCGTTTCCAAAGATATTCATCATCTATATATATCCCCTTTACTTGGATTTTGTTTAGCTGTGTTGTATACCGAATATAAAACGCTTTAATATTTGAAGCACCTGTTATTTCTTTATTTCTCACTAACATTGTCTGTTCTGACATTTTTATTTTACCTTTTAGGGTTGTTATTATCCATAACTCATCCGTCATATTTAAAAGAAAAAACTGCGTTGAATGAAATTTATGTATTTTTTTTTATATGAGAAAAGAAGTAATAGTACCGGATTTTGAAATTATTTCTACTTGTCTTTTATCATTTCTTCAACATTTTTAAGTTTGTTGAGTATCCATTCTCGAAACTGAGGAAAATTCTCAGTAGGAGGAATTTTGTCTTTCTTTAGAGAATTGTTATTAGATATTCGCTCTTTCGAGGCTTGTTCAGGGTATTGATTATTAGTTAAAGTTTTTACGATAATGTCTCTGCTAATATTAAACCTCTTGAAAATGGATTCGAAATCAAGAATATCATTATCGTCTAGCGTGTAGTTGGTATGGCTCATGCGAACCCAGTCCTCAATAAAATCAACAGGAAGTCCATTTTTCCAGTGATGATTTCGAAAATAATTGTATAATTTTTGAGGATTGTAAAGTTCCTTTAAATCTAAATTGCTGGCATTAACCTTTTTACTACGATAGGAATGAAGAACCTGAATGAACTCCTGGGCAATATACTTATTCGATTTAATAATAATTTCGTATTCATGAGAAAAGTCTGCTAGCTCATCAGAACCTCTTTGAGTATCTAAAGCCTTAGATGATGACCTAACATTAAATTCTTCTTTAAAGTAGTATTCTGGGATTGCAATCTTAAAATAATTTTCTACAAACGCCAAGATTTTATTCCAATATTTCGGATTATATTGTTCAAAAAGATCGGGAAGATTAAGCTCCATATCCTCATTAAGAGCATAATAAATTTTCGTGGCCGCATTTTTAATCCCTTGAATTTTATCTTGTAGTATTGCCTTATTTGAAGATGTTGATATTAAGTGTTTTTCAAACTCTAGGCTATCGTTTGACTCGGGATAATTTAGGAATTGCTTGCTTTTTTTATTATAGAATATAAAGTTGCTCCCATTTGCTAATTCACTCACATTTTCGTTTATGTTGAGTATACAGCGAATATCTTTTAGAGCTAAAATATCAGAAAGTTTTTCCGTGTCTAAACCATAAATAAAGAAGAAGGACTCTCCTTGAGAGTAGGAGTTGTTTGCCTCGTAAATAATCTCTTCTAAATTATAGAGTGCGGTAGATTCTAAATCTATGACATTGTGACCGGTGGTAAATATCTCTAAAGATTTTAAATGTTTTAAATCCACGTAGGGAAATATCACGATATTTTTTTGCTGAAAAAATAAAATATTGAGAAATTCCGGCAACAAAAAGTCATACTTAGTATCCATTTTTTACACATTCTAATTTTATTCAAAAGGAATCATAATTAAGTCGAATTAAAATAATCATAAATGATGAGAAGCAATAAATCTTGGTAGCATTCAACTACATTCTCTCCTTGTAGAGCAACAGCAGGATATACAACTTGTGAGCCATCCTCGTGAAACTCAGATTCAAGAAGTCCCAAATCTCGCTTAAAATCACCAATAGATACAGCATCTTCTAAATCTCGTTTATTAAGTTGAATAACATACGGAACAGCCTTCCCTTCTTGAGGAGCCGTGAAACTTAGCAGTTCTCTGAAACTCCGTTTATTTTGCTCGACTAATTCGGGAGATGAATCTGCCACAAACACAATCCCATCCGCTCCGTCCAGAACATATTCACGAGTAGATAAGAATCTTTCTTGCCCAGTACACGTAACAATCTGCGTTATAAATGTATATTTTTTATTTTTAATGGTAAAATCAAATGAAAGAAAGAGGGTATCTTGCCACAAAGTTCGACCGTCTGTAGTTTCAATAGAATAACCATTAGTCAATTTAACCGAATTAAACTTCTCCCTAAGCCTTAAGAAATTAGTGGTTTTACCCGATTCACCAGGTCCCCAAAAAACTATTTTGAATTGGACAACTCCTTCAGTGTTGGAGAAATCAATCTTATCTTTTATGAGTAATTGTCCCTTTTCGGATGGTTTTGAATCAATCATTATCCAAATAACCTCCTATGAAATGGTACTTATTTTATCTCCAAAAATCTGTTTCTTGAGCCTCTTAATGTGTTCTTTTAACTCCTTTTCATTCATTTTAAGAGTAGTTTTAATTGTTCGACTAACTTCTATTTCGTTCTTGATTTTTAGTCCAAAGCGATTCATTTGAAGTATGATTACTCCGATGTTTACCTCTTTATCAGCTAATAACACAATTAGGATTTCTCTTTTTCCTTTCTTCTGAATATTAACCTGACCAATTGATTTTACAAAAAGTTGCAAATCATTATAGATTATAGAGGCGCGTTCCAGATATTTCGCACTGAAAAAGTCTTGTCCTTGTCGTGAAACTCCATAAAGCGCTGCGCCAATTGAACTGAGGTCCCAATAATTTAATTGACGGTCAAATCTAGAATCAATCGCAATTATTTTTGCATCTTGATCGATTGCAATTAGGCCATAAACATATCCTTTCCGAGTGAGCTTACCATAGTTATCTCTGATTTCATCGAGAACTCCTGATATTTTGTTTTGGTATAGTACTTTTGGTATTTTATTAATTGTCATTTTTTTTTTCCACATTTATAATAATTATATCATACTATCCTAGCTCCTATATTTAAAGAAAAAAAAGAAGATGTGAATGTTATCCGGTAGAAATAGGAAAAAATAATAGAAAAATTAAGTTAAATTATCACTAAGGATGACTTTTTAGAATAATGGATCTCATTTACCTCAGTAAAAGTGTTGTGTTTAATAATAACATTCGACAATTCAATAGAATCTCCCTCACTAATCAACTTTAAACACTCAATCGCGTTCATGTCCCATAATACTACTTCTATGGATGAGCTGCTATCAAATAAAATGAATTTTAAAAGAAACGATTTCTCTCCATCCTCTTTATCTTGCTCTTTGAACTCAATCTTTTCTATACTTCCTTTAATGTTAGGAATAATGGCATCCTGCATATTAGCACCATAGAGGTCATCAATAGTTAGATCTTTTCTTAGTTCATGTTTTAAGGGAATACTATTTCTTGTCTTTGGGATTTGCTTAGGGTTGATATCATCAGGGGCTAAAACAATCCTTCCCTTTTTCCCCATATTAATTTCTATATACTCCTTTAGTCCTTTTTTAGAATACCCCCCAATAATTCTAATTAGCTCATTAGCACGAAAATACTCCTTTTCCATTATTTCGACATGGCTATCCCATAGTACAATTTTCATGGTTGATGAATCATCATAGAGCATAAATGAACCCACTATACCTGAACTCCCATCTTTTCTTTGGAAGTGTCTGATGTCGAATATTTTTCCAATCCGCCCTAGTGTAACGATATTGCTCATATTCTCCGTAATTTCAGATAATGATATTGAAAACTCATCATAGTCGATTTCATCTTCAAGCAGAGAATACATACTTGGGTCCACAAGAGGAGAATGAAAGCTTAATCCATAATCCTTTGCAATTAAAAATAAAATAGCTTGATCAGACATAAATCCCTTATATTCATCTTTTTTAGATTGAATCTGACGATCTACTTCATCTTTACTGTAGCCTGCTTCCAATAACGATTGATAAATATCTTGGGTTTCAGCTCCCATGAAGGTTCACTTAAAGACTTATACTATTCGCATTTTTTTTCGGGTACGATGGAATGCATATGCAGAACAAGAGCATAGGACCCGAATATTTTTCTGTAATAACTTTTTAGGGTACTTACGATTCTTATCATTTTTATCAGTTACATATATAACTATTGCAATTTGAGTGGTGAATTGAGGCCAGAACTGCCGAGTATCAAGATGAGTATGTAATATTTCTAAATTTTGTTTTGCTCGCTCATAATCAAAGACAGGTGCAATCCGGTGGAGTTTATGAAGATATAACCTAACAAATCGATAGCGACCTTTTGGAGTATGTCGAGATGTAAACTTACAAGTTCTTAGGAATTTTTGAAAATCTATAACTTTCCTTAAAAATTTTTCTACAAAAACCCTTATGTCTAAAGAGGGAACAGAGACAAGCTTAAAAAGGTTATGGTATTCATGTTCTCCTAAGGAACTAATAATTTGGTTGTGAGAATTACAAATACTGAAATTTCGCACTAAATGATTAATAACTGGAATGGAGAGTAGCTTAGTATACTTATATAAATTATAGTTATTTTGCTCCAACTTACTTCTCATTTCTGCCTGAATCATTTTTCATCTTATGTCGTTTGTATTTGAATCTTATTCCCCTCGTTACTTATAAATAAAAAATATTCATGAGTAACAAAACTTTCAGATATATCCGGAGAAGAGGTAGAATTAAAAGTAAAATGACAATAAAACTGCTTCAAAATTAAGAAGATGGTATTATGTCAACAAATCTAAAGTGGTCTGTATTGAAGTAGGGCGATCTTGGTTTGTTTTAAAATAATTACGGCATTTATGATAGCTTTTACTTAATTTATCAATATTATTCTCAACTCGTTCTTTATTTAGATGATGGTCATTGCACATTAGATTAAGAATACCTGTTTTATTGGGGAAAGTCCAATATATTTTTTGGGGAGTATCCAATACTTCAGGAAGAAGAAAGATTTTTCGAATCTTTTTAATTAATTCAGGAGTAAGCGAAGAAAAATTATAGTTATTTTTTTCTCGTGCAATGATTTTTTCCACTGAACCATGTTTGATAATGAGTGATAATGCGGTCTTTGGTCCGATGTTCTTAATACCCGAAAAATAATCGGTACCCATCAAAATAGACATGTCAACCAACTGAAATTGATTAATATTTAGAGCCATCAATGATTGTTTTAGATCAATTATACGCGGGACAGTTTTCTTATACGTCCATTTCCCTTGAATCTTTCTCTTCTGAGATTTTGACAGATTTTGCAATACTTTAGGACATCCAAATAATACGGTATCATAATCTTGAGAATTGGCATACGATGCTATACCATCTTTGACTAATTGAGCACATTGGGATTCAGCAGAGGCGGGAGACTCGATATAAGGAACGCCTAAAGCCCCTAGAAGTTGTTTTGATTCCTTTATTATAGTAGGCCACAAAAATTCACGGCTCATTGTAATTTTTTTTGCTTCTTCTCTATTTCCAGACTGAATAGCATCTTGATACCATCGGGTAGTAACTAAAAAATCATTGAGCTGATCTTTGGTGATAATTCGTTTTAACTCAGAGTCTTTACCGTCAAAACAGAAAATGGGGAAAATATGCTTGGAATAATAAAAATTTGTCCTGAACAAAAGTCCATATAAATGGGATATTACTCGTTGGGTGCGGTCAGTCATTAAATTAGAATAGGAATATGTTTGATTTTTATAGGCAAAATTGAACAGACTCATTATGATATTGGGGGCATCTACTGCGATTACCTTTCCTGCTAACTGCTGAATCTCAATATCCTTGCTAACAACAAGTCCTTGTAATTTTACTCCCATGAAAACCCCTTTTTGAAGTGAAGTAAAATTCTATTAATGTTCGCTATAATTCACTTTTATTTCTTGGTAACCCTTTATCAACATATCCATATCAATATCCCTTTCCGCTTTTTCCGTATCATCCATTTTTTGATATGAATCTATCATTTCTTTGTAAAGCGCATCAAACATCTTAATCCACTGCCTATCATTTGTTTTGAAGGCGATTATCATCCCTTTCTGCGAAAGTTTTATAGCACTTGCGTAACGCTCTTCTCTATATTCTTCCCAGATGGTATCTATTAATTTCTCTAGATTCAGCTTTTCTATACTGTTAATTTTATGACTCACGTATCACACCTCTACTTATTTTAAAACCATTAAATTATGAATAATTATAAAACCTACAATTGAAAATAATAATAGCCATTCATATACCATTACTTCGAATAAAACCCATAATAGTAAAAACCCAAGAGGCATTATTAATCCATAAACCCCAAACATATTAGGAATTTTTGTATCTGACATTACAATGTACAAGCTAAATAATATTATTGAAAAAATAAAACCGCCAAACGCTAACCCTGTTGAAATGCTATGATACAATTTATTAGGACCAGAACGATCAAAGCTAAAGATACCCACTAAAATACAACCAATTGCACCAACAATTCCCATAAAGGAGCCATATATAGTCAGCTTTTCTTCAATCATATCGTACTTCTCTCCTTTAGAGCGGTTAATAAGGGCTAATCGAGTCTTCATTGAGAGGTAAACAGGTATTATTATCGCTCCTGCCCAGATGCATGATAAATCAAACATAAAAGGAATGGGGGTAAATCGGCTTGAACCGAGATCACTAACCGGACGTGTCCATATGGGTGAACTGGATAAGTTAAAAAACATAGCTAAAAATATACTCATTGAAAGTAAAGTAAAATAGACGATATTACCGTAAAATAAGAATTGTCTTACCAATTTTGAGTTAATTAGAACACTATTTGACCTTTTAACTTTTATCAGGGCTAACAAAAAATATTCTTTCTTAACTATTTTTTCCATTGTTGTATCTTTCCTGGTGTATGAGTTTACCTTACAAAAGGCGATCTATTTCTTTGATATTTTTAAAATTATATAAAAGAAAAAATCTCAAGTTGTTTTCATAATCTTATACTGGCTTTTTTCCAAACTCTGCCGAGACTTTATTAAATATTTTAATAGAAGTTGTAGAGTATTTGATAAAAAAAAAGATTTCTTTGTTGTAATTATAACTTGCTGGTTATCTGCAATCGTGTCTTTAACACTAAGAATTAAGTATAGCCTTACAAATCTTCAAAATATTTCTTATGTTTTTCAGGATGCTTAGGATCTACTCCCATAGCCTTAAAAAGATTAAATTTCTCTTCAATAGACAGAATTGCAGAGTCATCATCAAGGCGGTCACAATCTTCTTTGCTAAATTCTTGCCTACACAGAGGGCAATCAAAGGAATCATCAAATTCCGTAATTACTTCAGTGCCACATCGAGGACAATGATATTGTTTCGAATTATTAATTGGGTTCACTTCTTTTAATTTTTTCGAATGATGAGACATATAACTGTATTCAAAACATAAATATAAATATGCCTTTATTTTTTGGGGATAGATTGCTACTATTTCTAGCATACTACACTATCTGGTAGTATTTAAATAAAAGAACTTTGAGTTATTTTTCATGGGTAAATCCTCATTTTTTCTTTAAATAAAGTGAAGTGAGGAGTAATTAATCATAATTTCACGGTAAAATGAAAAAATATGACAAACCACGATGATGTTATAATAATTAGGAATAAAAAGAGAGGAAACTCTATCCTATTAATTTTTTTCGGGATAATTGGGTTTCTTTTAATCTATTTTCCTTTATTTGGAGGTACGTTACGGTTTACCATAGGCTCGTTCTTCTCGGGAATATTTAAAATTGCGGGAACCATCTGCACTACACTGGGAATCCTCTTATTAGCATGGGGTTTTTTGACGTTGATCTGCACTCGTTCATTTAAGGCAATATCAATCATGCTTTTTGGATTTTTCCTACTCATGTTAGGAAGTTTCTTTTTAGAGCCGGGAACGTTTGGTATAATCAGCGACGGAAAAGCAGTCCCTAAAGGGTATCATTAAACCCATTAAAACCCTTAATTTTTTTTAATCTTTTTTTCTGAATAAAAAAATAGAGCAGACTATATACGGAAATATTTTATTCCTGTATATAACCCACAAATCCCGATGAGCACTAATGATGCCAAAATAAGTTGATATAATTTACCATGAGGCTTATTAGAGGTAAATCCCCACCAAGCCGCAGCATACAGTAGTCCAAAAAGCCCTAGCAAAGAGCCTAACGCCATTAAAAACTCAATCCCATCTTTCACTTGATCAAAATATTCTAAAAACATCATAAATTCAATTTAATCTCATTTTATTTAAAAGAAAAAGCTAGTATAATTTTTAGGTCGTTGTTTTTTTCTTTAAATGTTTTCAATATCTTGGGGAAGTAATCAAATTACATTTAACAAAAATCAAAATGAGAAAAATCGAAGAAATAGGAACCTGTCCTCAATGTGAATGCTCGATTTATATATTCAAAACCAATAACTATAAACGATTCGCGAAATGTGAGACGTGTGGACTTTCCTATGCATTACCCAAACGAGGTTCGATAAGCAATTCTGTGTTATTGTGCCCCACAAAAAGTCTTCCGATACTAATCGTGGATAAAACGGACCAAAAAGCTTATTTTTGGGCTGACGGTCCTTGTTTTACCTGTATAGCTTACGATCGATGTGTCCCCGTGAAAGATTTAATTAATGAATTCAAAGAATTGGAGGTGTACGGATATTAAAAAATTCGTTATTACTCTATTTTTCTTGATGATACTCATGAATTTAGTGCTTTTTAGTACTATGTCAAATAGTTCTGTTATAAATGAAGAAAATCCCACCCAGGTTCAAAGTATCACTGACCCAAAAAAAAGCGATGAGCTCCCGCTTACCGATAAAGTCTATAATTTCACGGCCCCTAACGATAGGTTATCCTTTGACAACTATTTTGATAAGCATTATATGTACAATATTCACATTGAGTTAGTCACCCCTCACGCGTGCACTATGAATATTACCTTGTTAGATCACGATGATAAACTATTTGATATCTTTGACGCTCCTATGTTCTATACACCTGAGTTTGGGAGATATTATGATATTCCTTTCGGAACGGTTGACAGCGGGCTTTTTACCCTTACTTTTGAGACTACATCCACCTTAAATTTTAATTTACATATTTTAATTGAGAAAGAGGTGAAATGTCTCTACGATAAAATGAATCCAAAACATACCAGCGATGAATCTTTGGAGTTTTACGACGTGGAAAGATTCTACAATGGAAGAGATATATCTGAACCCATTCACTTAGAAACTGATGAAATGTATAAATTCTATATCGGAAGAGTATCGGCCATCACCATAGTAGAGAGTGCTGATATACGAGTTGATTATACTATAACCTGTCCAGATGGGTTATTATATGTTCTTTATTCGAACAATGTATTAGCCGGAGTTGATGGAGTCAGTTCCTTTGATTTTGGAACGGCTTTAGAGGGAACCTATACACTTCAAATTACCATACATATTATGGATGTTCAAGATATGGAAGAGCCTGAATGGGTAAATGTTGCCTATGCGGTTTCAGACGATTACACCATTGGCGATGCTGAAGATGTGAACACCACCAAATCAGAAGTGAAAGACTCCAAATCAGACGATCCCGATATATTGGATGAGTTGGAGAGCAATATTCTACTTCTTCCTGGTGAGATGTTAATTGGAACTCTTCTAGTAATTGGGGGAGTAAGTGCGGCTATGGTTATACTATTAATACGCAATAGGAAAACCAATTTGGTAAGTGCTAGTTTAAAACCTAAATAATAACACTATTTTTTTATCTACTTTTTTTGTTCTATATTTACATCATCCAATGTGGAATTATAAAGACTAAAAATAAAAAGAAATAAAAAATAGAAATGAAAAAAAAAAGAAGTTATGCATTTATTAACCCTTTAGCGGAAGTTTGCCAATCTGTTACTTTCTTAGAGGATACTCCACTAATTTTTTCAGAGAGGGTTTCTGGATCTGCCGATATTAATTCTTCTATTGTTGCTATTCCTTGTTCTTTTAAGGTCTCGGAAGTACCTTTCCCTATTCCAGTTACGTTTGTTAAGGGAATCTCACTTGAAGATGTATCTTCTGAATCATTTTCTTCATAGAGCTGTTCTATTTCGATATCTAATTCTAAATCTTCATTTGTAGGGAAATCAACTTTATCCGTATCTGATATTCCAACACTGGTAATATAAAATTCGCATTCTTCAGGCGGAAGATCTGGCGCATCCACAATGACAGCTCTACGTTTTAGAGAGTTGTTAGAAGAGAATCCTTTTGTCTTGAACATTACTCTAAAATGACAGCCATGGGCAATAATATTACCTCCAATGGCGTCATTTCCCGAAAACATTCCCATCATCTTAGTAGCGACTTGGTTGGTAAGTAATATACCACAATTATACGTCTCCGCAATCCGAGATAAACCATGTAACATATTATTTAATACACCTTGTCGTTTCGCAAGCATTCCTATTCCTACATATTCAGCTCGCATGAGGGCCATTAAACTGTCTACCACTATTAAACGGACTCCACGAGTTTTGCATAATGTTTCTGCTTTTGAGATCATTTGATTCTGATGATCGGAGCTATAAATCCTCGCATGAAAAATCTTTG
>RCNB010002112.1_pt1 | contig 14666 bp, 12 predicted proteins | sample 2041321 | NCBI WGS metagenome assembly RCNB01 (sample SAMN09708232, study PRJNA481090) | Marine sediment metagenome, whole genome shotgun sequencing project. | reverse complement strand
CTTTGGTATTTTTTAGAATTTTTTATTCATTTGGTCAAGATCAGAAATTGGCATAAAGCTTACCATAGTATAAGTTTTGAAAAGGAAGCCTACCAAAATGAAAATGATATTGATTATTTAAAGCATAGAAAATTCTGGGCCTTTTTAAAATTCTTCAATTAAAAAATCGATTCAAGCTTTCGCAAGAATAATAATCAATAGAAAACTATAGCTAATTCTACCTCAGAGTAAAATCATCATAAGTAAATTTTTCAATTAATAATTGTAAATTGTACCATTAAACATTAGTAGTAATAATGAAGCAGATTCAAGCTTATAAACCTAAAAATAAAATCAGAATTGTAACTGCAGCTTCTCTTTTTGATGGTCACGATGCTGCCATAAATATAATGCGAAGGATCATCCAGGCAACTGGAGTTGAAGTAATTCATTTAGGACACGATAGAAGTGTTGAAGAGGTCGTAAATACTGCTATACAAGAAGACGCCAATGCAATCGCAATTACCTCGTATCAAGGCGGTCATAACGAGTATTTAAAATTTATGTTTGATCTGTTGCAAGAAAAAGGAGCTTCACAAATTAAGGTATTCGGTGGTGGTGGCGGTGTTATATTGCCTGACGAGATTATCGATTTGATAGATTACGGTATCACTAAAATATACTCACCGGATGATGGTAGAAGCATGGGACTACAAGGCATGATCAATGAAATGATCGCCCTATGTGATTTTCCAACCGGAAAAACAGTAATAACATCTGCAAGAGACTTGTCACAAAAGAACGATGCAGTATTAGCGAACATAATTTCTGCTGCAGAAAATTTTCCTTCAGAACACAAAGATCTATTGACTAGTATTAGAATAACTGCTCAAAAAAGTAACATTCCGGTATTAGGCATTACCGGTACAGGTGGAGCAGGAAAGTCCTCTTTGGTAGATGAACTTGTTCGTAGATATTTAACAGATTTTAAAGAAAAAACAATTGCCATTGTTTCTGTTGATCCGTCAAAAAGAAAAACCGGAGGAGCCTTGTTGGGCGATAGAATTAGAATGAACGCTATTAAAAATGATAGAGTTTATATGCGTTCTTTAGCTACGAGACGATCTAATTTGGCATTGTCAAAACACGTTAGCGACGCCATTAATGTACTAAAAGTGGCTCAGTTCGATTTAATTATTCTTGAAACCTCAGGTATAGGTCAATCTGATACAGAAATTTTAGATCATTCTGACGTCTCATTGTATGTAATGACACCAGATTACGGGGCTGCAACCCAGCTTGAAAAAATTGATATGATTGATTTCGCGGATGTAATTGCCTTAAACAAATTTGACAAAAGAGGGGCTTTAGATGCCTTGCGTGATGTTAAAAAACAATACCAACGCAATCATAATTTATGGAACAGCAATATCGATGAAATGCCTGTTTATGGAACTATTGCTTCACAATTTAATGATCCCGGAGCCAATACATTATATAGAGTTTTACTAGATAAGTTGAATGAGAAAACTAAGGCTAACTTTAAAAGTTCTTTTAAAATTGGGACAGAAATGTCTGAAAAACAGTATGTCATTCCACCAAATAGAACTCGTTACTTATCAGAAATAACTGAAAATAACAGGACCTACGATAAATGGTCTCTTGACCAAAAAGAAATAGCTCAAAAATTATATGGTATTTTTAAAACCATATGTTCTGTTTGTGATATCGTTTCATCAGAGCTTAGCGACGAGAAATCTTTAATAACTGAAAATGGTTTAAATGAAGATAAGATTCTTAGCCGAGTTAGGAATAACAGTGACAAAATACTTGTTGACCTACTTCTAAAGGAGTTTTCAAAAGTAAAAATGGATCTGAATCCTCATAATTGGGAAATAATTGCCAATTGGGCTAGCAAGAGACAATCGTATTTGAACCGGTTTATTCTTTTAAAGTTCGTAATAAAGAGATTAATATACAAACACATACTGAGTCCTTATCGCACCTACAAATCCCTAAAATAAGCTTACCAAAATATGAAGCTTGGGGCGATTTGTTATTATGGAATTTACAAGAAAATGTTCCAGGTGAATTTCCTTTTACCGCTGGTATATATCCATTTAAGCGAACTGGTGAAGACCCCGCAAGAATGTTTGCAGGCGAAGGTGGACCAGAACGTACCAATAGACGTTTTCATTATGTTAGTTTAGGTTTGGAAGCGAAGCGGCTCTCAACTGCTTTTGATTCTGTTACTCTTTATGGGAATGATCCTCATCTGCGCCCTGACATCTATGGTAAAATTGGCAATGCAGGAGTTTCAATATGTTGTTTAGATGATGCTAAAAAATTGTATTCGGGGTTTGATTTGACAAACACCATGACATCTGTTTCTATGACGATAAATGGTCCTGCCCCAATGTTGTTGGGCTTTTTTATGAATACAGCCATTGATCAAGAATGTGAAAAATATATCATACAAGAAGGACTGGAAAAAGAAGTGGAACGAAAAATTGCCCAGATATATAAAGAGAAGGGCGTTGATCGGCCTCAATATCAAGGTAAACTACCGGAAGGAAATAATGGCTTAGGATTATTGTTACTTGGCGTTACTGGCGATGAAGTTTTGCCTAGTGATGTTTATAATAAAATTAAATCAGAAACTATCGCAAAAGTTCGAGGGACAGTGCAAGCCGATATTTTAAAAGAGGATCAAGCACAAAATACATGTATCTTTTCAACTGAATTCGCACTCCGGTTAATGGGAGATGTTCAGGAGTATTTTATTGCGAATAATGTTCGTAATTTCTATTCGGTTTCTATTTCAGGATATCATATTGCAGAGGCCGGTGCTAACCCAATCTCACAATTGGCATTTACTCTGGCTAATGGTTTCACTTATGTGGAGTATTATCTATCACGCGGTATGGATATTAGTAAATTCGGACCAAATTTATCATTTTTCTTTTCTAACGGAGTAGATCCGGAATATGCCGTTATAGGACGAGTAGCCCGTAAAATTTGGGCGAAAGCCATGAAGTTAAAATACGGAGCTAATGAAAGGGCTCAAATGTTAAAATATCATATTCAAACTTCAGGACGCTCTTTACATGCTCAAGAAATTGATTTTAATGATATCCGTACAACGTTGCAAGCTTTATATGCCATCTATGACAATTGTAATTCGCTACACACCAATGCTTATGATGAAGCAATCACAACACCCACTGAGGATTCTGTAAGAAGAGCTATGGCTATCCAGTTAATTATCAATAAAGAATTAGGATTGGCTAAGAATGAAAATCCAATTCAAGGCGCTTTTATTATTGAAGAATTAACCGATCTTGTTGAACAAGCAGTCTATGATGAATTTGATAGAATTACCGAACGTGGAGGGGTTTTAGGGGCTATGGAAACCATGTACCAGCGTTCTAAAATTCAAGAAGAGAGCTTATACTACGAAACATTGAAACATAATGGGGAATTCCCAATTATAGGTGTAAATACTTTCTTAAGCAGCAAAGGCTCTCCTACGGTTATTCCTAAAGAAGTAATAAGAGCCACTGAAAAAGAAAAACAATATCAAATTACAGTTGTTGAAAATTTGATCAAAGGCGGTGCAAAGAAAGCTTCAGAACAAATATCAATGCTTCAACAAAAAGCTATCCACAATGAAAATCTATTCGAGCAATTAATGGAAGCTACTAAAGTTTGTTCTTTAGGTCAAATTACCCATGCCTTGTTTGAAGTTGGGGGTCAGTATAGAAGGAACATGTAAGCAGAAAACCACTTTTTAAATCATTCTAAAACGGTATCATGAAAAAACGGTTTATTAATCTTCTTCTTATTCTATTATTAAGTTTTTCTTTCATCAATTGTAAAAAAACAACACCACAAATTGCCGAGAATAAACCTGACACCTATGTTAGGGATAATTATACTAAACAAGAAGTAACCATTACAATGCGTGACAGTATTAAACTACATACTACCATTTATTCGCCTAAAGATAAAAGTAAGGAATACCCTATTCTATTATTGCGTACACCTTACAGTTGTAGGCCATATGGTGCAGAAAAGTTTCGTAAAAAGATTAGTCCTAACGTTCATCTAATGAAAGAAGGAAACATAGTTGTATATCAAGATGTAAGAGGACGTTGGATGAGTGAAGGAAGCTATGACAACATGCGCGCTTATATCCCCAATAAAAAATCGAATACTGATATTGACGAAAGTTCTGATACTTATGATACTATTGACTGGCTAGTAAAAAATATTCAGAATAATAATGGTAATGTAGGAACTTGGGGAATTTCATATCCTGGTTTTTATTCGACCTATTCTGCCATAGATGCACATCCCGCTTTAAAAGCGGCTTCCCCACAAGCCTGCATTGGCGACTTCTTTTTTGATGATTTTCATCATAATGGTGCCTATCTGTTAAGTTATTTCAGAGCTACATCATTATTTGGAACTCAAAAAGATAAACCAACGGATACATCCTGGTATAAAATACCCGATATAAAAACAAAAGATCAATACCAATTCTATTTAGATGCAGGTCCGTTAAGCAATTTGAATAAATATTTTCAATATGAAACCGTTGATGATCCCTCTCTCAAAAATAATGACAAAGTAGATGATTTCTTTTGGGAAGAGCTCAAAGAGCATCCTAATTATGACAGCGTATGGAAAAGTAAAGGTATCATCCAACATTTAAAAAGTATCAATCCATCAGTGGCAACTATGATTGTTGGAGGTTGGTTTGATGCCGAAGACCTGTATGGCCCATTAGAGACTTATAAGAATATTGAAGAATACAATCCAGGAAATTTTAATATAATGGTTTTTGGACCTTGGGATCATGGTGGATGGGCAGGAACTAAGGGGAAAAATTTTGTTGGAAATTATTATTTTGGTGATTCAATTTCTGAATTTTTTCAAGAAAGGATCGAAACCAAATTCTTTAATCACTTTTTAAAAAATGACGGCACTATAAATTCAGGTTTACCTGAAGCTTATGTTTTTGACACGGGAAAAAAAGAATGGAAAACTTATGTCAGCTGGCCACCGAAATCTATTAAAAAGAAAAGACTTTTTCTTTCTGAAAATAATAGATTAATAATTACACCGCCAGTCGCAAATCAAAATATTAAACCGATAAAGTTTGTGAGCGACATTAAACGCCCTGTACCTTATACTGAAGATATCAAGGCCGGATTTATTCCTAGAAAATATATGACCGACGACCAGCGATTTTCGGCGAGAAGACCAGATGTACTGGTTTTCGAAACCGATGTATTGGAACAAGACCTAACCTTAGCGGGAGATATTTTAGCGAAACTAAATGTAGCAACAACTGGTACGGATGCCGATTGGATCGTCAAAATTATTGATGTCCACCCGGCTGATGCTAAAGAACAAGAAGAAGGTATGCAAGATCATTTAAAAATGAGTAATTATCATTTAATGGTTCGTAGTGAAGTGATGCGTGGTAAATTCAGAAATAGCTTTTCTATTCCTGAACCTTTTATTCCTAACGAACCAACAGAAGTTGCAATTAAATTACAAGATGTGTTCCATACCATTAAAAAAGGGCATAAATTACAAGTACAAGTTCAGAGTACTTGGTTTCCTTTAATTGATCTAAATCCGCAAACTTTTGTACCTAATATTTTTAAAGCCAACAAAGAAGATTTTAAAACACAAACTCATACAGTTTTCACCTCATCTTCTATTGAGTTTACAGTTTTAAAATGATTTGAAGTGAACTGAAATATCATTAAAGATTGAAAAAGAAATTTTGTTATTTTAATTTTTATGCCGCCGTGAATTTTTTAATATTTCCTTAATACACCAAGGATAGGATAGATAAAATCCTATTTCAATATCTTTTTTAATCTTATCGTCAACAACACTGCTATTAGACTTAAAAATCCCATTAAATACCAATTTGCATTAAAACCGAATTTATCCACAACCTCCATACCAGTTTTAGCACTAAAAATATGTGCCAGAGAAAATGCCATAGCATATAATGACATATACAAACCTTCTTTACCTTTAACTGCTCTTGTCATTGCAAAAGCATTAGAAAATGGAAATGCTAGCATCTCGGCCACCGTAATGATAATCATACCGATTACTATTAATCCAACCCAATCTGAAATATTAAGTACGAAAAAACTTAGGGCAAAAAGCACTAAACTCCATACAATAATATTGATCTTATTGATTGAAGATTGTTCTAATTTATGAATAAGAGGCATTTCTGTTAGAAATATTAATCCTCCATTCAAAGACATTAACAGACCAATTTGAACTTCGGTCAAACCATGAATATCTTTATAATATAAAGGCATGGTAGAAAATAATTGCATAAAAGTAAAGCCCATTAAAAACACTATTACTAAAAATAACCAGTATGCCTTATCCTTAAAAATTGAACTAATAGAATTGGTTTCTTCAATTTCTTTCTCCTTTTTGATAAATTCTTTATTTTTCAATACCGTTCTGAATAATAGTATTGCCAATATACAAGTTAAACCATCTACCCAAAATAAGCTCTGGTATCCTAGTATTGCAATGATCAATCCCCCTAAAAAAGGACCGAATGAAAACCCTAAATTTATTGCCAACCTTATTAAAGTGAGCGAACGGGTTTGATTTTCTGGCTTACTATACGCATTTAACGATACAAAAATGGCTGGTCTAAACGTATCTGCAATGGTCATAGTTATAAATACTCCAACAACAAAACCCCAAAACGTAGTAACATATTGTAAACCAATAAATAAAAAACCAGTCAAAAGTAAGCTCCAAAACATTACTCTATAATAGCCAATTCTATCAGTTAGTTTACCTCCTAACCATGAACCCAAAAAAGACCCAACACCAAAGCTAGTCATAATCCATCCTACTTGAGACAATGAAAAATCTAAATGTTTAGTTAAGTACAAGGTCAAAAACGGAAGCACCATCGTACCTGCTCGGTTTATAAAAGTTATAAAAGCCAGCCACCATATTTCACGAGACAATCCCATGAATGATTCTTTATATACCCGTACGGTTCTCTTTACCATAGTATAAAACTAAAAAACCCGGCGACTTGCCGGGCTAAATTTGTATTGTTAATTTTTATAGTTATATAATTACATCAAATTAATACGCCGACCGATGATCTCTTTAAAAGATTTTATTGTGACAATACTTTTTGATGAATACATTTTCTTCGTTTATTTAAGACTCAAAACTACAAAATATTTTCAATCTAAAAATTTTAATAATTCTTATCTTTGAATAAATTTAAAAACAATGAAAAATATTGCTGTTGCTTTTCTTTTATTGACAGGCGTTTCATCATGTTCACAAAAGAAAATAAAATTCAACGATTATATTGCTTCCATTAAGGATTATCAATACGAAATGAATGTTGAATTTACTAACCAAGAAGAATCTCCTCTAACTGAAGAAGGTCTTAAAGATTTTACAGAATTAGATTTTTTCGCAATCGATTCTACCTATAAAGTGGTTGCAAAATTTGAATTGGAAAAAGATCCACGGCTATTTGAAATGGCCACAACTACAGATAGAAAACCAATTTATAAAACATATGGAACAGCTACATTCAATTTAGGAGGAAAAGCGTTAAAACTTCATATCTATCAAAATCAGGACCTTATTAAAAAGGCAGAATATATAAATCACTTGTTTATACCTTTTACAGATCAATCAAATGGCAACGAGAGTTATGGCGGCGGCAGATATATGGATGTAGAAATTCCCATAGGAGAAACCATTGTTATTGATTTCAACAAATCATATAATCCTTATTGTGCATATAATGATAAATACTCTTGTCCTATTCCGCCTCGTGAAAACGATCTGGCTATCGCAATAAAAGCAGGGGTAAAAGTGTATGAAAAACATTAAAATTCTATGGATATTAAACTAGACATCGTTAAAAGTCATCAAAGGATTTCACCTTATATCCATCGAACTCCCATTCTAACTTCCCAAATGATCAATGACATTTCGGGTGCAGAGCTATTTTTTAAATGTGAGAATTTTCAAAAAATGGGTGCCTTTAAAATGCGTGGGGCTACAAATGCCATTTTGCAACTATCTGATGAGCAGAAGCAAAAAGGAGTTGTCACTCATTCTTCTGGTAATTTCGCCCAGGCATTAGCTTTATCCGCAAAAAGTTTAGGTATTAAAGCTTTTATAGTAATGCCTAGCAATTCACCTGAAGTAAAGAAAAAAGCAGTAAAAGGGTATGGTGGAATTATCACAGAATGTGAACCTACATTAGAGGACCGGGAAAAAACTGCTGTACAAATCCAGCAAGAAAAAGGGGCCACTTTTGTACATCCCTACAATGATTTCAATGTAATATTAGGAAATGCTTCAGCGGGAAAAGAATTATTAGAAGAGTACCCTGATCTTGATTTAATTATTGTGCCGGTTGGCGGCGGCGGATTAATATCGGGAGTGGCCTTAAGTGCAATTTCCTTTAGTAATAACTGCAAAGTGATTGGTGCCGAACCATATGCCGTTGATGATGCCTATCGTTCATTACAAAGTGGAAAAATAGAAAATAACCAAACTACTGATACTATTGCTGATGGACTAAAAACATTACTAGGTGATATAACTTTTAATATTATCAAAAATCATGTTGAAAAAATAATAAGAGTCACGGAAGAAGAAATCGTGGAGGCAATGCAATTGATATGGGAACGTATGAAGATCATAGTGGAACCATCTGCCGCAGTGACATTGGCTGCAGTCTTAAAATCAAAACAAGAGTTTAAAAATAAAAAGGTGGGCATGGTACTATCTGGTGGGAACGTTGACTTGAAAAAACTTCCTTTTTAAAGAAATATATAGAAATTATGAAAAATTTATTGTTGTATACCATGATGTTACTTCTTTTGATGATAACGTTAGTGAGCTGTAACAATAGTGAAAGTAGTAATGAAAAATGTACTGAAACGGCTTGGTATCAGGATTCTGATAATGATGGATTAGGAAATCCAAATATGAGCCGACAAAGTTGCACACAACCTATTGGCTATGTTGATAATGCACATGATAATGATGATCTAAATAACGAAATTTTTACTATTCCCACTACTGGATATTCAACACCCGACAATTATTCTGGTCTTGACTTAATTTGGGCTGATGAATTTGATGGTACTCAGTTAAATGGAAATTATTGGACTTTTCAATTGGGAGATAATGGTTGGGGGAATAATGAATTAGAGAATTATCAGAAAGAGAATACATCGTTCCAGAATGGTAATCTTATCATTAGAGCCAAAAAAGAGATCGGAAATAGCAATTTTACCTCTTCCAGAATCAATACAAAAGGTAAATTTTCATTTAAATATGGTCGCGTTGATGTGAGGGCTTCGCTTCCTGTAGGACAAGGTATCTGGCCAGCTATTTGGATGCTTGGTGAAAACATAGATCAAGTAGGGTGGCCGAAATGTGGTGAAATTGATATTATGGAAAAGATTGGAGGAAACGGAAGAGAAACAACCGCCTATGGTACTGTTCACTGGGACAACAATGATCAAAATGCTGATTACGGAGGGAGTCAAACCCTTACATCTGGTAATTTTCAAGATGAATTTCATGTATTTACGATTAAATGGACTCCAAATAGTATAATTTGGTATATAGATGACGTCCAATTTCATATAATTGATACCACATCAGCTGAACTTAGTGAATTTCAAGAAGATTTTCATTTGCTAATTAATTTGGCTGTGGGAGGTAATTGGCCCGGAAATCCAGATGCAACAACAACTTTTTCACAATATCTCATTGTAGACTATGTAAGAGTTTTCCAGTAATATTAATAACAAGATTTTCAATAAAAAATAAAATGAAAGAAAATAAAAGATTTATAGACACGCTGATATTTACATCTCTGTTTCTTTTTTTGAATTATACAATAATATACGCACAAGATAGAGTTACAGGGCCAACCTTTGCAACTCGATCAGAAGTTATTGCAAAAAATGGAATGGTTGCAACCAGTCATCCATTAGCGACTCAAGTAGGCCTAGATATTTTAAAAAAGGGTGGAAATGCAATTGATGCAGCTATAGCCGTTAATGCAACATTAGGGTTGATGGAGCCAACAGGAAGTGGTATTGGGGGTGATTTATTTGCGATTATTTGGAGTGCTAAGGATAAAAAATTATACGGTTTGAATGCAAGTGGTCGATCTCCCGGAAAATTGAATCTAAAATATTTTAAAGATAATAAAATGTCCAAAATTCCAGCCTTTGGGCCTTTACCTGTAAGTGTACCAGGTTGTGTAGATGGATGGTTTGAAATGCATGGAAAATTTGGGACAATGCAAATGGAAGAAATTCTTGCTCCAGCTATAAGATATGCTCGTGAAGGATTTCCAGTTACAGAACTCATTGGATATTATTTGACCTCAACATCAAGAAGATTCAAGACATATCCAAATTTTGCCGAAACTTATATGCCCGATGGTAAACCATTGGAGAAAGGAACTGTTTTTAAAAACCCCTATTTAGCAGATACATATGATAAAATAGTCAAAGAGGGCAAAAATGCTTTTTATGAAGGAGTAATTGCAAAAACTATTGCTGATTTTATACAAGCACAGGGTGGGTTTTTAAGTGAAAAAGATTTGGCCGGTCATAGATCAGAATGGGTTGAACCGGTTTCAACGAATTATCGTGGCTATGATGTCTGGGAATTACCACCTAATGGACAAGGAATTGCTGCCTTGCAAATTCTTAATATTATGGAAGGTTACGATGTTAAAAGTATGGGGTTTGGAAGTCCGGAATATGTACATCATTTTATTGAAGCTAAAAAACTTGCATTTGAGGATCGTGCGAAATATTATGCTGATCCAGATTTTAACAAATTACCGGTTGACCAATTAATATCAAAAGAATATGCTGACGAGCGTCGTAAATTAATCAAAAACAATGCTGCAAGAACTTACGACGTGGGAAAACTTGAACAAGGCAATACAATTTACATGACGGTTTCAGACAAACATGGCAATATGGTATCACTCATACAGAGTAATTATCGGGGCATGGGTTCTGGGATGGTTCCTCCAAAGTTAGGGTTCATGTTACAAGATCGAGGCGAATTGTTTTCATTGGAAAAAGGACATTACAATGTGATTGAGCCTAATAAAAGACCTTTTCATACCATTATCCCGGCGTTCATAACCAAAGATGATAAGCCCTGGGTAAGTTTCGGCTTAATGGGTGGCGCCATGCAGCCGCAAGGCCACGCTCAAATCGTTATGAACTTAATTGATTTTGGCATGAATTTACAAGCTGCAGGAGATGCTCCAAGAATGCAGCATGAGGGTTCTTCAGAACCGACAGGTGGTAAAATGACAGATGGTGGTCAAGTCTTACTTGAGTCAGGGTTTGATTATGAAACCATAAGAGCCTTAATGAAAAAGAGACATAAAGTTGGTTTTAGTTTAGGGAGTTATGGTGGATATCAAGCTATTATGTGGGACGCAGAAAATGGTGTTTATTACGGTGCTTCAGAATCAAGAAAAGATGGCCAGGTGGCAGGTTATTAAATATAACTATTATAATAGATGAGAATATGAGGACAACTGGTTCCGGCGCTGATGGATTTATTATGATCTTAGTAAAATAAATACTAGATACTTCTAACTACATACATTCCAAAAAATACTGCGGCTAACCCCGCTGTAAAACTGGCAATAGCATATAAAAAGAACATAGTTAAATTACCAGATTTTAAGAATAAGTGGTTCTCGTAAGCAAAAGCAGAAAAGGTAGTTAACCCTCCACAAAAGCCCGTGGCTAATAATAATGTTTGGTTCTGGTTCAACGCTTGGTTTTTTATGGCCAACCCCAGGATTATACCGATAAATAAGCTGCCAAATACATTAACCAAAAAAGTACCATAAGGAATTCCAGTAACGGGACTATTTAAATATTTGGAAAGTAAATATCGGAATATACTGCCAAAACCTCCTCCAATAAAAACCAATATTAACTGTTTCATTTTTTAATATTTAACTCTATTCGCATCATTCGCATTCCACTTACCGGTAATAGTACCTTTACTTAAAGTGACAATCCCTGGATTTGCCCTCACTATCGTTTTCAAAGTTGTTTCATCACAAAATAGCAAATCTAAATCTAAATCGTATTCCTTCTTTATGATTTCATAATCGGATTGATTGGATGCCGAAAAGGCATAAACATCATAACCCTGTTGCATTGCCCTGGTAGAAATATCTTTCACTTTCGTTAAAGACTGTTTATCTGTTTTGTCCAAATTATACATCACAACCAACATCAATTTTTCTTTTTGCATTAAAAAATCTGTGAAATCAACATCATCTTTTTCCATTGTAAAATCATGGATCGGTGGTTCATAGCCTTTTTCAATGAGTTTTGTTTTTCTATCCACAAAAGTGGAACCTTCAAGATTCCAGGGTTTTTCTTCCGTAGTAAACTCCTTATCTTCACCATTTACATTATAGATCCAAGTATCTTCATAAACAGCCGGTTTAGCTCCTTCAGGTAAAACCATACCGTCAGGTATATTTTTTCCAACAGCATAGGCTCTAAAATCTATTATTGGTAAATGTATCAATACATAATAGGTGATGAATAAAAAACCTAAGAATGATACAAATGAAACCCACATTGCAAAATTTTTGCTAAAAACTGGTTTGATATTCTTAGTGTTGATCACTAAAAACGCAATCAAAACTACTAGGACTATATTTTTATAAAAAGTTTCCCAAGGAGTTAAGGTAATCGCATCACCAAAACAGCCACAATCAGTAACCTTATCATAATAGGCTGAATACCAGGTTAAAAATAAAAATATAATAATCAATATAAACAAAGCCCAAACAGTAAGTTTGGGTTTAAAGCCTACTAATAATTTAACCCCTAAAACAATTTCCGCTATGATTAAGAATATTGAAAAAGGTAATGCATATGGAATTAAAAACTCTAAATTCAACACATCAGCACCAAAATATTCTTGAAATTTATACGCTGAACCCAACGGATCAACCAATTTCACAAATCCTGAAAAAATAAAAGTTACCGCAACTAATATGCGTGCTATGTGTGTTAAAAACTTCATTTATTTACTTTAGATTCATTAAGATCAACGCAAAAATTGCATAATTGATCATATCTTGATAATTGGCATCAATTCCCTCTGAAACCAACGTTTTTCCCAAATTATCTTCAATTTGTTTTACTCGTAATAATTTTTGTAAAATTAAATCGGTTAAAGAACTGATTCGCATTTCACGCCAAGCCTCCCCATAATCATGATTTTTATTTTCCATTAATGATTTTGTAATGGCTATATGCTTATCATACAATTTTGTCGCCTCATTCACATTTAAATCTGGTTCTTCAACAACTCCTTTTTCTAACTGAATCAATGCCATAAGAGAATAGTTGATGATCCCAATAAACTCAGGAATCTCATCTTCATCAACTTTTTTGATTTCATTTTCCTGCAATTGTCTAATACGCTGGGCTTTTATAAAAATTTGATCGGTTAAAGAAGGTAAACGTAAAATACGCCAGGCACTTCCATAATCATTCATTTTATTGATAAAAAGGTCTCGACATTGCTTAATTACAGCATCATATTGTTCAGAGGTTTTCTGCATATAGCTTCACATATTTATGAACAACAATTAATTTCTGTTGTTAACATTTTCACAAACGAAAATATGAAAAAACTTACTAATTAATCTCAATCGTTTGTTTATTTTTACAAGTAATATAAACTTATTACTAATAAATAAGGCTTATGGAGCGAATTGCAGTTTTTTGTGGATCAAGTGCCGGTTTTAATAGGATATATGCTAATGAAGCAAAAAAATTGGGCGTTTACATGGCAACAAATAATATTGGATTAGTGTATGGTGGTGGTAAAATAGGAATTATGGGAGCTTTGGCTGATTCTGTATTGGAAAATAAAGGAGAGGTAATTGGAGTGATACCTGATATGCTGAGACATGTTGAAGTGGCTCACACTAAAATAACCGAAATGATTGTTACTAAAAAAATGTCAACCATCAGTAAACTAGTAAGTGGATATATTGCTTTAGCTGGAGGTTTTGGTACTCTTGATGAAATATTTGAGGCTATGACCTTAGGGCAATTAGGTATTGAAAAAAAACCAATAGGTATTTTAAATACAAATGGATATTTTGACCACTTATTAAAGCAATTAGATGTTATGGTTAAAGAAGGATTTTATTTTTAAAATCGTCAAATAGAAATATGATCATTGTAAGTAATTCAGTAGAAGAATTAATCTTCAAAATGAATAATTATAAGGCTCCAGATGTATCTAAAATCGTAAAATCCTTTATAAATTAATTCAAAATGAGTAGTATTAATTGCAAAGGAAAGCTCATTGATTTAGATACACCGAAAGTAATGGGGATCTTAAATATTACACCCGATTCTTTTTTCGACGGTGGTAAATTTAGAAGTGATGCAAATATTCTGAAGCACACCGAAAAAATGTTAAGTGAAGGTGCAACCTTTATAGATATTGGTGGTTATTCATCAAGACCAAATGCTCAACATATTAGTGAAGATGAAGAATTAAAAAGAGTTATTCCAGTTGTTGAATTATTGATA
>RCNB010001498.1_pt1 | contig 14679 bp, 15 predicted proteins | sample 2041321 | NCBI WGS metagenome assembly RCNB01 (sample SAMN09708232, study PRJNA481090) | Marine sediment metagenome, whole genome shotgun sequencing project. | reverse complement strand
AAAAAAAAAACCTAAAACATTTCTTAAAAATTTATTATCGCCTCAAATCCATGCTGCATTAATATTACTATTCATACACTTATGTCTGCGTTCCATTTCACTCTTTAACAAATATTCAAAAGGGGGTAATCTCTCTATTGAAACTGATATATCTTTGAAAAAATGTTTATTTTGTGGTAAGTCATTCAAACCAAGTAGGAGAGGTGTGTCCCCTCATTATTGTAGCAAAAATTGTGCTATAAAGCACATGAATAGAGTGGCAAAAGCGTATAGATCGAGAAGAACATAATCCAATATGCGATATATTGTTGAGGATTTATATCTCAAACCACGGTAACGGGTGTGGATTTAGGGTCTTGGATTTACACCAAGATTAAAGCAGTGATTAATATTCCTATTAAGATAAGTCTTCTCTCTTTGATCTCGGTTAACATCTTCTCCTCGTATGCTTCATTGAGTAATGTTCTGATTATAGGAGCTATTATGAAGTAGGTCAATGGTGTCAGAAATAGCAATTCAAACGGAATTAGACCTTTGAGTATTAGAAGAAAGACAAATGGGAAGGTAGATATTATTAATGCTAGGCAGAGTATCAGAGACCTTCTTTTGCCCAACAAAATTACAGTTGTTTTAATCATGGTTTTATCTGTTTTATAGTCTCGAATCTCTTGAAGAATCTGCGACATTGAAGATAGGAGAAATATTATTGATATATAAAGTATGCATTTTATGTCTAAAGGTCCTATCTCAGTGTAACCTATGGTTGCGAGGAGAGCTAAACAAAATCCATGGTATGCTATATCCAATACTGGTCGTGCTTTTGCCCTTATGATCCATGAATATGTGAGATAGAGAATGATTATGGCTAGACCAAGTAGTTGATTTTGAGGGTTTAAGAAAGTCAGAGAGAGAATAGAAGCAAGGAGAAAGAAGAGGGTTACCGCGAGGGATTTACCCTTGCTTAACTCGTTTGTTGAAACAGGATTTCTAATCACATCAGATAAACTATCGAGCTCTGCGTCTGCAAGATCATTTATAATGAAACCGAAGGCTGCACTGAATACTGAAAAAATCAATGCCCAGACAATTTCGAGTTTAAAGGGTGAACCTGCTAAAATAGCCCCCATAAGCACTACTGAACTGAAACCTAGTATAGAATGAAAACGAACGGTCCTATAGATCGTTCCAAAAAAATCAGTTATAGATAGGAATATAGCCGATTTAATCACCCTTTTTCATGCGTTTGATAATACAATGGATAATTCGTATGATAAATAAGTATCTTACTTGAAAAGAAAATCTAATGCATGCTTTTTTCTAAGGGGTTAATATTTTTATTCAATCCCTTCAGGAATCTGCTTTGTTAAAAAGTCGCGAGCTTTTTGAGTAATTTCGTATTTTCTCCGACCATTAATTATGATTTTATTTCTTTTTAAGGTCTTTCTAACCTTATTGGATAGTTTGCTGATAGCGTTGCTTTCGTTATTGGAGTTCATTACTTTCTTTAGTTCAGGTTTATAGAAACTTATCATATTCTGAAACATTTTTTCATCAATGGTCATTCCCGTCATTACCAAGAAACGAGCGTCCTGTTTTTTTGCAAACATCTTTCTGTTAGCCTTGTTCAGTTCTTCTCTCTTCAGGTACATCTGTTTGAGTTCTGGGTCTCTGTTGTACTGCATCTTTCGTATGTCACTACCAATAATCCACTTGGTTACCCCAAGTTGTAATGCAATTTCTGAGTTTTTTAGGTTTTTACTTATCCCTTCAAGGATGGTAAGACGGCGGCTCTCTCGATCTTCATATATGTTTATCTTTTATTTCAACTCGCTTTGACTAAATATCCTCATCATTATGAGGCTTTTAATGATTCAACGTCATCTAGGTGATATGGTTACTAATAAATAATATATGTTATTCGTGTTTTACCGGTCTCTTGAGGGTATATCAATTATTGCTTTTAGGACCTTTGCGTTGTTCAAAGCATTTGCAATCTCAGTGGGGCTTAATCCAGATACGATGCTCATAGCTTTCGATTTTGACACTCCGAGTTTTACCATCTTTGTTACAAGATCTTCTACTCTTCTATTTGGCATACGTGGTACTTTACGAATCTAATATATAAAACGTAGAATTCGCGTTGTTTATCAGTAATTTATCAGATGTAAGACTTATTCCGTGATTGTACTTACAAAATGTTGATCGTGAAAATTTTTATCAAAGTAACTTTGAACGCGCGCGTAACCAGATTTCAATACGATTATTTCATATAATTAATGGATCATTCCTCCGTCATGACGTACGAAGCAAATTCACCGGAAGAATTCTTTGGATTCCAGATGGGTACCGACAGGAAGCTGGCTCGCTGGGATAAGATAGTTGAATATTTCTGGCATCTGGATAAGCTGCCAACTGTTAAGGTTGAAGAGGTTGGGAAGAGTACGGAGGGTAACCCCTTCTTAGTAGCTGTTATTTCGTCACCCGAGAATATAGTAAACATAGAGAGGATCAGGTGGATCAGTCTTAGGTTGGCCCATCCTTATGGACTGTCCGAGGCTGAGGTGGATGACTTAATATCCGAGGGCAAGAGTGTTGTCTCTATCACTTGCAGCCTTCACGCATCGGAGATAGGTGGCACCCAGATGGCCCCAGAGCTGGCCTACGAACTTGCTACCTCAGATGCTTCAGTTTACACTAAGATCAGAAAGAATACTGTGTTGGTGCTGGTGCCCTCATTCAATCCTGATGGAAACATAATGGTGGTTGACTATTATAACAAGTATCTTGACACCGAATATGAAGGAGGTAGCCTCCCCTACCTATACCAGAAGTATGTGGGCCATGATAACAATCGTGATGCATTCCATATCACCCAGGTTGAGTCCAAACTTGTCTCTAAAATGCTCTATAAGGACTGGTACCCTCAGGCGCATATTGACCACCATCACATGGGGACATACAGTGCACGCTTGAGCATACCACCCAACTCTGACCCCATATTCCATGATATCGAACCTCTTGTACTAGCTGAGCAGCAACTCTATGGGGGAATGATCCTCACAGAGCTTGAGGCCAATGGGAGTTACGGTATCGAATCCCAATGTTCTTACAGCTTAGAAGGGGGGCCTTTCTGGAACCATGCGCCTCTACTCCACTGTATCTGTGGTATGCTTACCGAGTCAGCGAGTGCAAGGATGGCTACCCCGGTCTATATCCATAAGAACCAGATCACTACATCGCGGTTAGGTAGGCCGGAGAATAAACCTCAAATGAATTTCCCCCATCCATGGGAGGGGGGCTGGTGGACACTAAGAAAGATAGTTGAACAGATCAAGGTTTCATCAGTTGCGGCTTTGAAGGTTGCTTCCAGTCTGAGGGGGGAGACACTCAGGAACATGTATCTCAAAGCATCCCACCAGATAGAACTTGGGAGCACTCAGGCACCATATGCTTACGTCTTCCCCCCAAATCAGAGGGATAAACCAACAATGGTGAAACTCCTCAGGAACCTAGATGCAGCAGATGTACACGTTCACAAGGCATCTGAAGATTTTGAGGCTGAAGGATTATCATACCCTAAGGGCTCATATGTTGTATTCACCTCCCAAATTAGCAGACCCTACATACTTCGACTGCTCAAATCGGAATATTATCATGATGGCCCTTGGACAATCGCCAGTGATGGCAACCGAGTATTCCCCTATGACTTGTCCACATATGCCCAGCAAGAGTTTATGGGAGTCAAGGCTGTGGAAGTCAGGCACCCCCTCAAGGGGAAGTTTGAGTCCCTCACAGAAATACCCCTCCCAGAGCCTGTCATCCACAAAAGCGAAACAGGATACCTCTTGGATTGCAGTGTGAACAACAGCTTCATCGCAGTAAACAGGCTATTGACCAAGGGGTATAAAGTTCACAGAGTAGAGGAGGAAATTGAAACTCGCGATACAACTCTTCCAAGGGGAGCATTCCATTTGCCCAAGGCAGACGGCCTCACAGAAACATTGATGGATGTAGCTTCTGATCTGGGTTTGGAAGTTCACGACGTTATTGGAGAGCCAGCTTCCAGTTATGAGGTGAAGCAGATGAGGATTGGCCTTTACCAAAGGTACCGTGGTGGTAATATGGATGAGGGTTGGACCCGGTGGCTTCTGGAGCAGTATGAATACTGCTTTGACACTGTCAGGGATACAGATGTTAAGAATGGCCTAGAAGGTTATGATGTGCTCATTCTTCCCAGTGATAGCAAGGAGATGCTTATCGGTGATAACTTAGAGGATTATTATAAGAAGCGTTTCGGAGGACGCAGAAGTCCACCCAAGTACCCGAAGGAGTATGAGAGTGCCCTTGGGAAGGAGGGTGTTGAGAAGATCAAGGATTTCGTCATGAATGGAGGAACCTTGATAACATTGAATCAAGCATCAGACCTCGCTATAGATGAACTCAATGTCTCAGTACAAAACACTCTCAAAAACTTGAAGCCAAGTGAATTCCTCTGCCCGGGAAGTACAATCAAAGTACGCTACAATATGAACCATAAAGCAACCTACGGAATGCCTGAATATGACCTAATACTCTTCAAAAGTGCTGCTGCATACAAAGTAACAACAAACACAAAAGGAGAAGACATCACTCCCCTCATTTGGTACATGGACAAAAACCTACTGCAGAGCGGTTGGCTAATCGGAGAAAAACATTTATCAGAAAAAACACCGCTCCTAGAAATTAAAAAAGGAGAAGGACGAATCATACTATTTGGATTTGCGCCACAAGCAAGAGCCCAAACAGATAACACATTCAAACTACTATTCAACCAACTCATCTAATTTCTTCCATTTTTGTATTAATTGGGAAGAGATAATATTACCAGCTCATTTTGATAATATAATGTCTCTTGAACGTATCCATATGGAGATACTTCGGTATTTGTTTGATAATTTACCTCAAGATTTCTCTGATATGGGGAAGGTTTCGCGTAAAATTTTATTCAAATCAGTAAATTTTAAGCATAAGCAAATTGAGAAAGCATGTAAAGACTTAGAAGTAAAGGGATTTGTTATACTTCATTCTGGATTTTATAAGAATGATTGGACATCTATCTCCATCACTGATGATGGATTAGACTTTTTTGAGTAGAATGGTGCGGAGAGGGGGATTTGAACCCTCGTACTCCTAAGAGATAGGAACCTCAATCCTACGCCTTTGACCTGGCTTGGCGATCTCCGCTCACACAGTTTAGCTAGGGATCCGGGATTTATTTCTTCCCGTCGGGAGGGCCGCGGGGGGGAATCGAACCCCCTCCAAAGGATCCACAGTCCCGTATGCTACCAGTACACTACAGCGGCCACGCGGAGAAATACAGGCAGAATAAGAACTTAAAAGCCTTACCCGAGATGAGGGTCATACGCGAGCGTATGAAAACAACTAAAACACGTCTTTTTTAAACAATAAACAATAACATACACAACATGCAACTAAAGCTAATGTGTCCATTCAGAAAAATGAGCGAAAAAGGACCAGTGATCTGTCTAGAAGATAGATGTGCAATATACTATCAAGGTCAATGCGCAATCAGAGCAATAGCAGAAGAAATACAAGCCATTGATCTAAACAGGCCTATAGAATAATATTCCCACCCTTTTTATGTTGTTTACAACACTTAACCGTCATGAACAGCACACTAAGAAACAGACCGTTGACCGTATGGTGTCCAATAATCTACATCCATAAAGACAAAACAACAAACACAAACGGAAAAAGAACAGTAAACACCATGACAAGACCAGGAAAATGGGTAAACATAAACAAAACATGCCGAAACTGCAAACACATAGACATCATAGAAGAAACCACAAACAACGTATACTGCACACCACCACCATAAAACCCTAAACCATATACTCAAATTAAAGAAATAAACTAATACAGAACGTATGGGTGTACGACATTCCACATTTGTCAATTTAAACAAGATATATGAATAAATAAGCATTTTTTACCAGTCAAATATTATAAGAATCCTTAAAATCTGAATAAATAAGAGGATTTAATTAGATATCTGGGAAAAGACGCTCATTTTCCTTGATAAATAGATCAATATAGACCTTTAGACCCTTGCTGAGTGTCTGGATCGTCCTCTAAACACATACTAAGCTTAAGCGAAAGCGTTTTTATCCCTTTAGAAATATGAGTTTGCGTCATCTGGGATCATCCGTCTAACACCAATTCGTTTAATCCCAGACGACAACTCACTGCAATTTTAATGGATAAAAATTTCAAATTATTTCCCAAAAATGGATAATTCATAACATTGTTACTGAATATTTTTCCAATAAATGGAAAATAGTACTCTTTTAGGAAACAGAGTTCAAACTGTTTGCCATTTTCGTTAGAGTAGCGTTATATATGATTTTCAGCTGAAATAAGGCTGGAAAAGGGGTTTAATATGAGCAGACTAGAATTGGATGGACTGACACGGGCACCTCCTATAGGCGTGAGGGGTTTCACACTCTCCCTATCTGAAATCATTGCCTATGTGACGGCGGTCTTGGGTGTGCTGGGTGACCAGTTTTCAACAAGACTTGGTTTGACTGTCCCTGGGGTGGTCGAATCCAACCAGTTTACTGCAATACTGATTGAGCGCGGGCTCTGGCTCCCCTTTGACTTACTGGTCTTGGCCCTTGCGGTGGGCTTCCCCGCGCTCTTCATCAGACATACGAAGATGGAGGGTAAATGGGTGACACTGAGCTTCCCACTACTGTTCGGTGCCGCCCGTCTACTCGCAACAGTCTGGAACCTTAGATTATTCCTCCTCGGAATCTAGTTGTAGGTCGAGGAATCCCACATACGGCCCCTTTTCTACATCCAAAACCAAGACTCCAACGTGAGCCGCAACATAAAAGACAAGTCCAATAAAGGACCGAGTATTGAGGAAGTCCCGCCATGGGCTAGAGACAACCTTGTCATCAAGCTACTTAGTGACTATGGACTTGATTTGGATGTTAAATATGATAGAAAATACCTCAATGGGAAAGCAAACAGGCCACTTATTGTCATCAAAGCTAAACCCAGACGTAAACAAACATACCTCAAATGGACTTAGTTATTTTCAAATTCCATGAGATAATTTTAGGATAATCTCTTTTTTCATTAAATTCATATGCTATGTTGATCTAGTTTAGTGTTGGATAGAATTTTGTGTGTTCCAGTCTATTTTCAACCATTTTATAGAGCATCAATCCTCCAAATCCCCCAAATACTAACCCTGAAAGTGAGGCTAATAGGTACATTAATGCATAAGCTTCAACTGGGAAGGGTAAGTTTAGAAAGAATTGAATATATGCTACATTGCTGATAGCAGCGATTCCGCTTCCCAGAATATAAGCTATGGATCGTTTTCTGAGTAAGTATACAATTACGTCAAGGATTAAACCCTGTAAGGCACTCATGAGTATGACTGGAATCCCGTGAAAACTGAATAGGACAACCTCAACAAGTCCTTTGATCGTGGCTGTCATGGTTGATGCTCCTGGTTTCTTAAGGTATAGTGAAGATAAAACCAGGATGAATATGTGGAGTCCAGAGAGTATCTGGCCAAAACCAAAAGGAAGCAGGGGGATCGTTTTCAGATAATTACCTATGTATCCAATGGGTACACTTAGAACAGCACCAAGGCAGCTGAAAATAGCTATAAGAGCTAATTCTCTTGTGGTGTATCTCAAAGATATTCAAACTACATAAAACTCAGAGATAAAAGAAGGTATTGCATACAGTAAATATAGTATTAAATTCAACGAGTGAGGAGTCTCAGACGCATATCTTAAATTCTTAACCTCTTCTCTATTGTTGATTCTATGATTAAGAAGGAGATTACCTACTTCGAAGAAGGCGGTGAAGAACATAGTGAAGCTACTTTGGATCTCTCTATTCAAAGAGCAAAGGAGCTTGGAATTAAGAAGATAGTTGTTGCCAGTAACAGAGGCGTTACCGGGGTTATGGCTGCAGAGAAACTGCAGGGTTCTGGAATTCAGCTTATTGTTGTTGGACATCAGACTGGTTTCCCAAAATCTGGTGTGAACCAATTCCTCCCTGAGAATAAGGAAAAGATTGAAGCTCTTGGGGGTATTGTGAACCTAGGTTCGGATGTGATGACAAATTCCATCAGACAGAGGGGAAGCATTGGTGCATCACCCATAAGCATCATCACTCAGACGCTTATTGCCATGAAAGTAAAGGTCAACGTGGAGATCATTCTCAAAGCCTGCGATATGGGACAGCTAACCCCAGGAGAACACGTTGTATCCGTTGCAGGGTCGCATAAGGGAGCGGACACTTCAGGGGTGTTCATTGCTAATGAGAGCGCAAACATACTCAAAGTTAAGCCAATTGAATACATAGCCATGCCTTATACTCGTGAAAAGTCAGACAAAGTTTATCTGGAAAAAAGGAAATCCAGCTAATTTTTTTTATCCCTTTTTTATTAAATCATAAATATACTAAGATCCCAGTTTATGTAACTGGGGATTCTTATGAGAAAAATTTCAAGGATATTGCTAGCTTTTTTGATGGTTTCGGCATTATTTAGTTTCGTTCAGGTAAATGCCAATAGCACAGGGGTTGCCAAGGTTGCATGGTTCGAGGGAGACAATGTTGTCCTTTATGTTAATGTGAGTAACGTCGGAGAGACTACAATAGTAGAAACAATATTTAGTCTTGGGACATTAAACCAAAAAGGAACTTACTTTATTGTCGATAGCATTGATAGCGAGGAGATTATTCTACCAGGAGAGACCCATACTTGGGTTCTGAATTGGAATTCTTCTGGTGCACCGCTTGGAGTCTATGACTTGCACATGGTCGGAGTTGTCTACTTTGATACGGGGGAGAGTCAAGACATTTATGCAGAAGAGTTTGACTCATTTGTTCTGGTAAGGATGGGACCAGGTGAGGCTGAGGTCCAATTATACTATTCATTCGTGGATCTTCCACTCGTTGGGAGTAACTACTTCCTAGGTCAAGGTGTTGACATCTGTTTTGAGTTAAATAACTCGGGCAATGTACCCTTTTTCCCAGAATTTGATTTCAGGATAAGTCCTACAGGGGAGAGCAATTGGACTTCAATAGGATTATGTCAAGAAGACAATATGACAGATTATGGGATAAGTGACTACTGTTACAATGAGGGAATACCTCTGAATACGACTCCCGGTGCTTATGACTGGGAATTCCACATATTTGGATATGGTGGAAACCAGATCAGGGACTATGTTTACAAGTCATCTGATCCATTTGAGTTAGAAGAACCCGACCCAGACTGCTTTTATGAATTTTCAACTTCTTCACATCTTATCACAGATGAGATATTTGATTTTGAACATTTCGTGGATAACAGTGGGAATGTTCCCTATGTTCTGGAAATCGAAGTTTTCCTTGAGGATGAGTATGAAATGTTATATTATCCTGAATTATTGTGGGAACCAGATCAAATTATCTATCCGGGTTTGAATAATTTTACTAGCTATTGGTATCTGCCAGATAACATAACTGCAGGTACCTATACCTGTCATTCGAGTCTTGAATGCTATGCAGTTTGGCAATATGATAATGAAACTCTAGCTTGTTTAGATGCAGATAATATGACATATTGCACACAGGAATTGCCTACCGATGCCTCGTATTGGACATCTGTTCCGATTCCTGGTTCAGAGGACTTAGAATTGTTTAACTATGAGGCTTATCTTGAGGACAATGATTTCTATACATTCACTGTTGAAGCTCCATCTCTAGTTTTAACAATTGAAGAGCCTCAGTTAGACCTAGAGATCAAAAGTTTGACTCTTGGACCGATGTCTGTAGGCGATGAGGTATTTGAAATGGAGATTGACTGGAGCTCAGAGGGAAATATACCATGTTTACCTGTCTTTGAGATTTCAGTCGACCAAGGTTATACAGTAATTTTTGATGATGCATTTTATAGTTTGGATGTACTAAATCCGGGTACCCACACGCTGGAATTGGATATACAGTTGCCAAATGATATCCAGCCTGGGGATTATACGGGAGAAGTCAACCTCAGAGCGTATGGAATCTCTGATGCACCACCTAACCATATATTGGAAAGGTTGGCTCATCAACCCATCGATGTTCCAGGAATATATTTGATACAAAATCCCGTACCAAAAATTATTCAAGATATGAAGAATTTTGCTGATGTTCTTGATACTAAAGATTACTGGACCAAAACTGAAACTGTACGTAGTTTCAGTTTTAAAGTTGAACAAGAAGATAGTTCAAATGATAATCAGGGAGGTATCCCAGGATATCCCGTGGAAGCAATTATCCTCAGTCTGCTAGTAGTATTATATTGGTTTAACAGAAAACAATAATTTTTTATTATTTTTTTTATTCGTCAGTGTTATATTCTCAGTAACTCTAAATGTGAGGATAATATTGATCAAGACCAACAAGGATAAACTGATCACCCTCGCTGTGAGTGGTGAAGTAGTACCCGCTCAGGTCGTTAGAACCTATGAAACAACTTGGGATGGAAAATCAAAACTCTGCCTCGGAGTTGGGGGCATCAATTATAACCTCAAGATTGGGGATAAGATATTTGGTTGGGCAAACGGTGATCGTGCTGAACCCGGAGTTTGTAGCGACAACACTGAGAGTGCATCAAGGGCAAATGGGTATAGGCAGAAATCATGTATCGGGAATGTAGCAAAGATCATCAGCGGTGAAGCAAAAGGATCTAAGGGTTATGTTGTCGGAAAGCATGGATATCGTTTACCAGGTGGAGCCCAGCATACTCTTCTATATTTCGATGCTGAAACTCTTGAAAAGATGACTATAGGAGATAAGATACTTGTCAGAGCATGTGGTCTAGGGTTAAAGATTGATGGGTATGAGGATGTCATGATTTGGAGCCTTGGGCCCAACATTCTGGAGTCAATGGGGATAGAAGACAAAGAGGGAAAACTCTACGTACCAGTCGTCAAGCAGATTCCTGCAGAACTCATGGGAGAAGGTTGGGGATCAAGTGCTCATAGTGGTCATATTGGGATTCAGACAAGTTATCCTCCGGACATTGAAAAATATAGTCTTGATGACCTGAAATTTGGTGATCTGGTATATTTGAAAGATGTTTTAAGCGATTGGGGTCGACATCACTACCGTGGTGGAGCAACAATCGGTGTTGTCGTCAGTGGTCCCAGTGATGTTTCAGGCAGGGGTATAGGAATTTCAACTATCATATCCTCCCGTGAGGGTAAACTGGCCCCTGTAATAGACCCCACAGCGAATATCGGTAAATACCTAGGTATCCTGGAGTGAGAAACCTTGCTTAAAACCAACAAGAATAAACTCATACAGACCGCCGTTCAGGCAGTCATCCAGCCAACTGGTGGCAGAGGCTATGGTACTAGCTGGGAAGGTAATGCCAAGATGAGCTTAGGGACAGCTACCATCAACTACACAGTCGGTATTGGAGATCCTACATGGGGTTACGCTAATGCTGATCACGTGGAGCCTGATGTGACTGTTCAGGGGCGGGATAAACCGAGTGCCAGTGACTGTGCAATAGCCATTCTAGCGTGTATAGGTAATGATGCTCGAGTTGTATCAGGTGACGCTAAAGGCGCTAAGGGTGTTTACATTGGTCGCCATGCTGGAGCTGACGATTTGGTCTGGTTCCCAAAGGAAACATTAGATGATCTTGCACCAAACGATAAGATACATGTAAAAACTCAAGGATGTGGCTTAGAAATCGAGGGTTATGAAGATGTTAAGCTCAACAAGATGTCACCTCGATTATTGGAAAACATGGGGATAACAGTTGAAGACGGAAAACTTGTGGTTCCTATTGCTGCTGAGATTCCCGGATGGATTCTTGGTGCAGGTGCAGGTTATGATGCCTCAGTGGAGACAGTTGACTATGACATCCAGACCACATGTCCCGAGGTCGTAGAAGAACTTAAGCTTAAAGAGCTAAGGCTGGGGGACGTCATCTCAATCACAGACCACTACGATGCATGGGGTAGAGGTCGCTACTTGGGAGCTGTAACTATAGGTGTCATAATTCACGGCTTCAGCAGTGGAGGAGGACATGGTCCAGGAGTTAATCCCATAATGGCTGCTCTACCAGGGAAGATAATGACAAAGATTGACTCCGATGCTAATATCGCCTATATCCTGGGACTCAAGGATAAACCTTGATTTTGTCCTACTTTCTCTGTTTTAAAAAATTCAGTATTTTTTCTCTAAAACCTAAGAAAACCAGTATGAATCCCACACCTATCATACTGAAGCCAAGTGTCAAAGACGAAGCAATCATCAGCTAAACCTTTTCAATTGCATAGCCTTCTACCTTATAAATAATTCCTAACTATTAAAACTCGGAAAAAATCAGTATTAGTTATCCCAAACCCTTAAAACAGCTTAAAATTTAATTAGGTGTAATTTTTAGGTTTTTAAAGAAGACTTCTCCCTCTTGTTTCATATCCTCTATAAACTTGATAAAATTGAAAACGAAAATAAGTGAAACTGGATCCTAGACAAGATCGCAAGCTTCAGGTGGCATCCAGTGAGCGTCTTTTCCTTCCCACTTTACATTACACCCGATAGGGTTTGTTAAGGGAACGCTAATAGCTTTTCCGGCAAGGCGCTCATCCAGTGCTCTCTCTAAGTCGTTGGTAGTAATTTTAGAGGTAACTCTAGGATTGTCCACGGCTCTACCGGTATACACAAGTTTTCGCTCATTGTCAAAAACATAAAAGTGGGGTGTTCTAAGAGCACCATACTTTACTGCAACCTCTTGAGACTTGTCATGAAGGTATATCCAAGGAAATGAATGCTCCTCCATCCGCTTAACCATGTGTTCAAAGCTGTCTCCAGCGTTTGTATTCACACTGTTTGAATTGATCCCAACGAATTTAACTCCTTTACTCTCATATTTTATAGCTGTCGCTCTGGTGACCTCATCTGAACCAATTACATATGGGCAATGATTGCACGTAAAAAAGACAACAAGTGTCTCGGAATCAAATCCGGATAGATTGTATGTCTTTCCATCCGTTGAAGGGAGCTCAAAATCTGGTGCTTTGGCACCTATAGGTAATGTGAATTGCATATTCATCCTTTTCAATATTGGAACCTTGAATATTAAACATGATTATTTACTTTTTTAGGATTTAGCAAGGGTATGTTTTTAGTTTCTTCTTCATTATTTGTTATTATGGGGTCTACAATATTCATCACTCATGTAAAATGGTCAAATAAAGGGAAAGAAAGAGGACGTGACTTTTTTTTCAATATTTGGATGAAAAAACATGAAAATTTATGTGAACAGTATAATATCAAATTCTTGAAATGGGGACTTCCTTTGGGTACGGAGGAGGATCATGTATTTCTATATGAAACAAGGACTGATGTCCATAATTTTATGGAGTTTAAAGGAAAGATATCTAACATAGATAACGAGAATCTCTGGGACTATTCTAAAACCAACATCATCGTTTGTCCAGATTAAAATTTTTACACCCATAGAGTAGCTGTTGTTTTGTTCTTTGATTTCACAACTACAGAAATGATGATCAAGAATTGAGTAAAGAATTATAGAAACATTTTTTTAAATATTTATCATATGTTTTATTGCTGGTAGGCTCCCGATAAAAATATTCATTTATCATATCCTCCAGAGCATAAATGATTGAGTCTATCAGTATATCACAGATATTTTACCAGTTCTTTTGTCGAAAAGGCTTAGCTTCTTGAGCGTACATTATTAGATCTATTGTACACAATTTTGGGATGAATCTTGGAGAATCATCACGACATACGCGCGTGATAAATAATTAGGAGGTAACAGCTATCTTCTACGGTGTATACGTCCAAATGGAGTTACTGATAACTCTAACCAAAAACTATCAATCTTGATAACTGCCTCGATAAAATTCTCAAAACCAACAGGTTTTACAATATAACTATTACAACCAAGCTCATAAGCCCGATCAATATCAGAGGACCTAGGAGAAGTCGTCAAGATTATAATGGGAAGCTTTTTCAGATTCTTATCTTCCTTAACATGTCTTAAAACCTCAAACCCATTCATCTTTGGCATTTTTAAATCCAGAAGCATCAATGACGGAAGGGGTGCATTATGGTAATCGTTTCTTTTGTGAATAAAATCTAATGCATCTTCCCCATTATTTACTACATATAAATCAGCATTTATTTTGCCTTTTTTCCACGCCCGTTTAGTTATTAATACATCATCTAAATTATCTTCAGCGAGTAGAACGGGATTACAGGGGTAGGCGTCTATGCTGGATATTTCTGGTTTAACCATCTTATTGTTTAATATTATACGAATATATAATTAAAAGGGAGTGAAAAAACAGATTTAAAATATTGGTTACACGCGTGGTTATCTGTTGATTTTAAAAAATAATGGGATGACTATAATGCGTTAACCAGTTCAACCATTTTCTCTGGAGTGAATCCAGTTAATGTCTCTGTTCTGAGCAGTCCTTGACTTCCCCAGCTTAAAAGAGCCTTAGTCATTGCTTCTTCATTGGGGGCCTCAGCAATTCCTACTACATCATATCGTCCCATCGTAAATACAAGCGTATTTATTTTTACTCCGTAAGTAGCAAAGACCTCTTTACTTTCTTTTATTGAAGCGGG
>RCNB010001497.1_pt1 | contig 14680 bp, 17 predicted proteins | sample 2041321 | NCBI WGS metagenome assembly RCNB01 (sample SAMN09708232, study PRJNA481090) | Marine sediment metagenome, whole genome shotgun sequencing project. | reverse complement strand
GTATCATATATACCGATTTCAACTGGTTGAGATGTATTGTTTGTGGCGGTATATCCACTACCGCCCCCAGAAGAATCAATGTCAGCACGAACTCCATTTATATAAATTTTCATATCCGTATCTTGATCCCCACCACCGTCATAAGTTCCAACAACATGAATCCACTCGCCCTCATAACTCGTTAGAGCAGCCGTTCTTCGATCAATTCCTGACGCTTCTCCTATGGCTGGTTGATATATTGAAAAATATAATTGATCACCACTATCAGTACCAAATTTCCATTCTGCTTTAGTCTCATCATTGAATGCACTGTAATGTTTCCCAATAACAGTAAACATTGTAGCATCATCCATATTGATCCAAGCACTTATGCTAAATGGGGAATCTGTTGAGCCATCACCAAAACTAAACAAATCATCATCTGAAATTTCTATTACAGATGAGCTACCATTAAAATCTCCCACACCTCTATCTACAGTTTCAGGTGTAGGTATTGTACTATTCAAATTTATAGTACCATCTTCCATCGTACTAGTTAATGATATTGTACCGTCCTCTATCCATGATATAAGACTGGCGGTTTCAGTCGATAGTGTGCTGGGATCAAATGCATAGATACTTACGCTTTCTGCTATTGATACAGTTTCTATCTCGCTAACAGATGCTTCCCCAATTACAATGGATATAGTAACGGTTTCTGCTATAGAAATACCATCATATACACTAGCACTTATATTACTAGCAGCTATAACGGATGTGGTTACGGACTCTGCTACAGAAACAGCATCAGAAACACTAGAAAGCAAAGTAGGCGGAACTATATAGGTTGTAACAACTTCTGCTACAGAGACACCGTTGTATACACTTGGATCTATATTGCTAGCAGCCACCAGTGATACAGTGAGAGACTCAGCCACTTCGACTGAATCCACTATACTTACGTCTCTATCGGAAGCTACTGTTATTGATATAGCTACGTCTTCAACTAAAGTTATAGTATCTACTACACTTATACTTCTATCTGAAGCTGCTACTGTTGATACGGTGACGTCTTCTGTAAGAGATACGCCATCATTAATATCAGGAGAGAAACCACCAATTACTTCTACCGTTATATTGACATCTTCAGCAATAGATACAGCTTCTATTTCTGATATTGAATAATCAGATGCTTCAACTACTGAGATGTTAACGTCTTCAACAATTCCAGCAACATCATTGATGGCAACTTCATAAGTGGTAGCCGCATCGATAGATATAGTTACAACATCAGCAACGCCAACAGCGTCATTAACATTAATATTTAAATGCTCAACAGCAGCTTCTACCGTAACGGATGGTACATCAGCCACCCCTATGGCATCGGTAACACTTATACTTAGTGTAGCAGCAACTACAATACTTACTACTACATTTTCAGTTAGGGTTGCGCCCAATTAGCTTCCTCGCCATTTGCTGGATATATTCTTCCATTTGGTTCGATATGCTTACAAAAGATCCCCGTATCAATTAGGAACGGGTACTCTTTTTTAGCTATCTCATCCCATCCAGCCTTCTGTAAATATTTTTCTTTTATTACTCTTGAACACCACTCCAAATCCTCTGTTCCTGAGGCTGTGTACCAGCCACCAGTCTGTGGATCGTGATATGATTTACGAGGCGTTTCAAAAACTCTCCGTATAGTTTCACCTTTATAGTTATATTCAGGAGAATCTTTATACATCTCTTTCAGTATAGAAGAATGAATTAATGTACAGCCCATAGGTAGTCCATCTACTTCCACTTTGTCACCAAACTTCCAATCTCTATAATAACTATTACCTCTACCGCGATATATCAATGGTTCTGAGGGAATAGATTTTGTAAAGTATATTCCCGATACTACCGGATATACTGGATTGCCTATATACTCATTCATCTTAAGAACAAAGTCAGCTGGAAGAATTACATCATGATCTATAAACAATAACCATTCAAAGTCTTGCCTTATTAAGCCAGCTACCACGCTATTTCTAGCATCAGCCACTAAGTAGTTCAGTGGACTATATGTATCTAGCCATCGTATTGCGTCAGTTTGCGACCAATTACAAGGTATAACTTGACCATATCTAGCTATTACCCATTCGGCTCTAAGTAGTCCCGTCATTGGGATACCGACCATCACTCTATTTTGTAAACCGTCTATATTGCCTAGTAATTTCGAATCACGATATTGCATATTTACCTTACTCATCGATCTTCTCCAATACTACTTCCATGTTACCGTTATCTTGCCACGAACTATGCTTGATATTATACGGTTTAGGCTTATATATACCATATAATGGAAACTGTGGATCAAAATATTGCCACGTAGCTTCATTACATGGATTACAGTGCGTAGGATCTTGTACAAATCCTTGACTTACCCCATATGGAAACGACAGTGCTAACTGTCCATGTGGTTTAAGCACACGCCATATTTCATTCATAAAATCTAACATTAACCACGGTTTAATATGTTCAATGATATGTGAACCTACCACCGTTAAACACTTACTGTCTTCTATGGGCCACGGAAACACCTCAAGGTTGTGAACTATATCAACACCAGGAAGTGCTCTCATATCCATACCAACAAATCTTTCGTCTAGTTTATTCTCTCCACAACCAATGTCAAGTAGAATGCCTTCAGGCATCAACTAAACCTTATCTGGTAAGTTACGTTAACGTTCTGGTTAGTACCTAGAGACGAACTAGCATACGTATTGCCAGCAAATAGTGTATCATTAGTAGTAGTGGCAGCATATAAACCTATATTTGATATATCAGCTTCTGCCGATATAAAACTATTAGTGGATGCAAATGTAGCAGTAAACTGTGCAGTTGTAGATGCCACGTTACCAAATGTAACAGCTAAACGTTCAGTACTAGACATGATTTCGCCTGGTAATGTAGTTCCGGCTGCAGCTACAGTTCCACCAGTTCCAAGAGCCACAAATCCAATCTGTACAGACCCAGCAGAAGCGCCTATTAATTTCACTAGATAGTTTAAAAAACCAAGGTTCGTTACCTGATTTTCTTGCCACCCACTATCACCGACAATTTTCCCATCTTCTTCTATTTGAAGGTGAAAAAATCCTTTCGCTTGAATAGCAGTATTCATTACTTCTCCTTATTAAATTAACATTGTTTCTATTTGTTGACAATCGTTTACATTTATAGATAAATCAGTTGAAATATCTGCAGCACTCCAATTATCCATCTGTCCCTCATTGTACTGATTTACAATTCCAGCATAATTCCCTGTTGTTATATCTGAATCGGTTCCAGACAATTCAAGTGACTCATCAACATATGCCCCTTGGATTGCTCCATCTACGTCAAGCCTCATTGTAATTGTACCAGTTCCGGAAGCCGTATTGTCTATTGCTGTCTGATCCCCAGCCTCTACTTTCCATAACCCCCATCCAACTGCTGATGATTCAAGGTAATAATAAAAAAGATAAAAGGTTATTGCTCCAGAAGTATGTCGTGCTGCTGGGCCGCCAAAATTCTCAGATCCACCCGCTATTTCAACATCTACTTCAACAGACTGATCGGGACCATCCAAGGCAGTATTCCAATATGAATCGTTTATGACAATATTGTCAGGTACTGCCTTATTACTTACAATACTAAAACCACCCATTTGATCAGTCCAATTACTACCAAGATCGCCTGAATCCCCTCTATCAAAATCGTCAGAATAACTTGCCATTATTCAGTATCCTCATCATGATAAAACCATTGTCTACGTTTCTTTTTACCAAATAGTCTTGGTGTAATGCCGTCAATTTCAAATTGTACTCTTTGAGCAATTTCTGCTATAGTAGTCTGCGGTGTAATCCAAGATCCGTCTATTCCCAAATCAGCATATTTACCAATCAGTCGCCGTCTACCAGCCTGAGGTATATCTGCCACTCTTTTGAATAGATCAAAGTTTCCTCCTGATATAGATACGTCAGCCCATGAAGCCACCTGCATAGAAAGAACCATATACCTTAGAACCTCTCTAATAGTAGTATTGGAATCAGCCCAAGTCATTACGAATCCCATCTGTTCTATCTTTGACCTTATGTTGTCTCTTTGCTGTTGAGTTAGGCTACTCCAAGTTCTATCCAATAGCCCTGGTGGAAATGAAACTATTTGTGATATAGTAGCCATTACATCAGTATGGCAAGCACTTGATAAATCGTACTTAGATATAACCCACATCAATGCTCTCGGATGTATCGCTTGCTTGATAAAATGCGGTTCGTTAGGCCAATTTTCTCTAATGTAGAAATTGAGTTCAGATCTGAATGGATTGGTAAACATCGTACCATCTCCAAGAACTCGACATATATAATATCGCTTAGCCAATTAAAGTTCTGCCTGTTTAACTCTTAACCATAATATAACATAATTTTCCTGAGCACCCGTTTCCACATACCTGAGTCTAATTGGACCAACTGCAGCAGTATCGTTAATTGCTGTAGAGACTAGATTTGTATATGTTACGGAGAGAGCAGCTTCAGTAAAACTCTTAATACTTGTATATTCCCAACCCTCTACGTCAGTAGCAGCAAGTCCAGCACCTTTATACCTACCAATAGACAATGCTGAAAGAACCGTATCGCCACCAACTTCACTACCTACGTCGTCTACATAACCATCAACTTGATACTGTTGACTACCATTAGTTTCAAATGGCCTAGAATAAAATGTGTTAGCAGTTGCAGCATCAGTCTTAATAGCCCATGCTTGATAACTTAAGCCACCAATTGTAACAAATGATACATCGGTTGCGTCAAGACTGCCAGCTGAACCAGCTTCCATCATATTTCTTATGTCATAATTATATACCTTATCTCCAGCAAGAACTAGAGAGAAGATAAGTATAAATAAGACGATTAAAAACCTTTTCATATACTCTCCTACCTTAAGGATTGATCGCCAGGCATTATTCTAGCCTGAGACCCTCTTAAATTTGATTGATGGTCTTCTATTTTTTCATAAAATCTGTTTAAATATTTAGCTGATCTGCCGTCATCACCAGCGTCCTCAAGCAACCTTGACTTAACATAGTCTGCCAATGCTAGAAATAGAGTCTCACTAAGATCTATACTTCCAGTCTCATCGGTTGGTGCTGTAGGCTTTTTAGTACATACTATTTGTATTCCATTAAGTTGAGTGGAGTCCGGTGTCTCCCATACGTAATGGTCATATTGGAAATAAGGATCATATAGAGTATTCGTCTGCCTCTGAAGAATGGCTATCTGTCTACCATGTATATAATACTTATAGTCATAAACCGAATTAGACATTAGGTAGCCTCCTTCTTCATTATAGGTACATTAATAACTCTTGGTATATCTACATAACGAGATTCAGATGTGGAGTCGTCGTATAGTCGTCTTACATTTAACAGATCTACCATGCCATCTGGTAAGTCATAATATAGATCGCCAATAACTATACTTATATATGTAGTATACGTATTATCCGGTATCTTAGTTTCAATTCTAAGAAACCCATCTGCCAGATACTTAAGTACCTTTTTTGTTTCCTTTGATCCTACACGTTCCATTAACTCAAGAACATTAGCCATTATCTTCTCCTTGCTGTTGTTGCACAGGTTGTCCTAACGAAGCAGCTATATGCCTATCTATTTCAATGGAACATTGTTTAAACATCTCTGCAGATGCTTGACCATACTGTTGTGATATGCCTATATACGTTCCAAGAATTTGTATCTTAGATATTCTTAGTGCACCTTCTTCTAAATATCCCTTTGCTTTATCGATTTCAGCAGAGAACCGTCCAACTTCCTTATTGACTTCAGCCTGATATTTAGCTATAACCTGAACGGTTACATTCAACCAGTTTTGTATCTTCAATCTCTCTTGTTCTATAGCTGCTGTCATGACCTGTACTGAGTCAGTTTGTTCAACACCATAGTTAGATAATGTATTTTGAGAGATTGCTACTTGTTTCTCTATCTCTGATTTATAATTCTCAATCTCTAATTGGACTCGTTGTGCCTCTTTAGACCACTCTGCCTGATACCTAGAGACTAGATTGTCTGATACACTTGCCCAATTTTGAATCTTTAACCTATCTTCCTCAACAGCAGCATTCAAGTCTTGAGCTGAATCAGCCTGTGAAGATTGATATACATTCAATATATTTTGAGCATTTGCAACTTCTTGTTCTAGATCAGCTCTATAGTTATTAACTTCAGCAGAAAACCTAGCACCTTCATTTTGTATCTCAGCTGAGTATCTATTTATAATGCTACTTGCAACATTCATCCAATTCTGGATCTTCAGCCTTTCTGCTTCTGTATCAGCACTGAGACCTCCAGCTGAATCCTGTAAATCAAGTTCATATGTTTTAAGAAAATTATTAGCTTTCTGTACTTCTCTCTCTATTTCAGCTCTATAATTTGCTATACCATTTGATACCTTTTGTACTTCCTGTTGTACCTCGGCTTGAAACTTATTTATCTTAGTAGCTTCCCTGTTTAATGCCGTCCTAGCACGATCTAACTGAGAGTTAACTATCTGCAGATTAGCAGTAATCATAGCCTCATCTTCTTGTGCTAACCAATATTCAGCATCGCCACCCTGGGTAAGAGATGTGTCTAAATTTAACAAGTTCAATGCTACGCCTAGTCCAGATGTTATTTCAGTCATCGACGTAGTTATTGTTTTTGTTGAAAATGCAGGCAATACCTCAGTCGTAGTTATAGTAGGTGGTATTTGATAAACGCTTGTACTTGGTGGTGTATATGATATCGACGCAGTTATAGATGTCGGTTGATTACCAGGAGTAGCAGAAGTCCAAGTCGGTAGTGTCTCAGTCATAGATATATCTGTACCAAGACCAGTAGTTGGCTTAGTGTATGTGAGTGACGCAACGACTGAAGCAGGTGCAGCACCAAGAGCTGGTGTCGTCCATGTTGGCAATGCCTCAGAAAGAGTAAGCGTAGTTGGTAATGAATAACCAGTCGGAGCAGTATATGCTATGGAGGCACTTATAGTGGTAGGAATTGAACCCATCGTTGGAGAAGTCCAAGTGGGTAATGCGGCTGCGTATTTACCTAATGAAGAAGTAAATTCTGTAATTATTGTAGCAGCTTGGCTACTAGCTTTGGACAGATAGTAACCTTGTAATGATTTGTAATCAAGTGAAGCGGCATAGTTTATTGCCGGTATCTCATAATTGTCAATAGACCAATCAACCGTATTAGTAGTAAGCTTTGGAACTTCAATATGAACAATCTTACCGGTATCATCAGTTGTCGGATCTGGTTTAATAAATAGTGCGACTTTTCCTAAGGAACTTGATGGACCCCAGAAATACTTAGGAAATACAGTAGTAGCTTGATACCAAGATATAACCGATCCATCAGTAGTTAAAGCAGTGGTATAGTAAGCATATGATTCATCAAATGGTTGCTCGTATGCAGGAAACCCGTTACGAGATACGTTAAATACCCATTCCCTCTCTACGTCAATTCCACTAGATGAATCAACAGAATGTATTGTAGTCGCTTCAGTTAACAAGCCTCTTGGGAGGCTCCTCAATACGTATTTAGCTCCTGACAGAAGAAACGATGTTACATCTGTTCCGCTAGATATAGCTGAGGAACTTCCCGTTATGGCCCTAACGCGTTCAATTAGTGTTGGCATTTTCTCCGCCTGTTGCAAATTTCTTATAAAGTGAGAGAAACCTAGCGTCTAAGGTTTTCTCATCGTCCATTTTTTTTAGGACTTCGGCGATGGCTGAGATAGCACGAACTTTAAATTTTACTGTTTTAAGGTAATCAGTAGATGCTTCCTCGTTGAACGTAAGATAGTAACGACCATCAGGTGCTTTTTCCGACCTTATATCAAACTTGCGATTCTCTTCTTCAGTAAATACCATATTTTTCTTAGCGTCTTCTAATTCTACAAGCGTCAAATAAGCATGGTTCTCAGGTATAATACCCATGAGCAATGCAACCTCTTTAATCGTTAATTTCTTTGTCATCCACCCTCCATTGATTCATTAAATATCCATAAAGTTTCCCGTCTCTGACTTTCAGTAGAGATGTATTCTCATGTTGAAGATGAACTTTCACTCCTCTTCCCATTGCCATCCCTGTCCAAAACTCAACTCCAGGCTTTTCTTGTATATACTCCTGCCTTACACTCATGTTTATACCGTAGTAGTAAAGCTCTTCAACACCCCACATTACCGCTAGTGCTATCATGTATTCTGGCGTGGAGCTAAAATAACAAACCTTGAAGTGGTCTATAACCTCATCCAAGGGATACTCTTTACTATGTGGAATCTTGTCCCATTCGTAAATCGTATAAAAATCCATTTTCGGTTTCTCATTAGCATTTAATATCGTAAGCTTAACAGAGCTTTCAGTATGATTTTGCTTAGAGAATACTTCCATGTCATGCATATGAAACGTCTTACCAACCGTCTTAGTCCTTAAGAAACAATCATTTACGCCCCAAATCTCATCGTCTTTTCCAGGCTTAACATCTTTTATTTTATCCCACCCAGCACCTTTGCCGAGTATATGTATCCTTTTCTTGCATTTCATATCAGTAAAAAAGGGGAGTTTCCTCCCCTTAAATTGCTCTTTTACGTAGTTTCCACAATAAATAGTGGTATAATATACGTATCTGTTGAGCTTCCAGTTGTTGCAGAAAATCTAATTCTTATTCCACCAGCAGCGGCAGCAGCCAGACTTGAAGTCGGCCATGAAACTGACGTGCTTAATTCAGAATCGTAAAAATAGACTTTCTTATTGCCTCCAAGCCAGTACTTTTGTTCGTTAGCAGACATATTTTTATCCCCCTTACGCTGTTACGTATGAAGGAAAGTCGCTTGTACTCACGTTTTCCCCATCGGGAACCGGAATATAAGTTAAATAGACCTCTGCTTTACCAGCTCCACAATCTGAACTAGCTATAATACAATCAAATGTATCATTAGCAGCTAGTGCGACTGGCAACATAGCAGTTGACGAATGTTGCAATACAAGGCCCAGCGTTGCAGCTCCAGATCCATATGCGGAAGTAAGACACTGAGTGCCTGTAAAACCTAACTGAACAGTTGCCACACCTGTATCAAAAGCACTTTCCATTGCTTCAGTGACGCGAGCTGAAATACCTATACAGATAGCGCCCTTCGGGACTGTAAATAATGCGACTGTACCCACTGCCTGTGCACCAAAGTCTACAGCAAATGCCTTGGTGATAGGAAATGAGATAGTCTCAAATTTATTAGATCCCTGTACTGGATAATGTTTTGCTACTTTACCCATTGTTAATCTCCTTTTCTAACTGAGGTTTCTACACCCATGTTTCAGTTATTATTAATAAGTGGCTGTATAGATTATAAAACTTTCTGGCATCATAAACTCCATACCAGCTTCAGTCATAATCAAATCTACACGTTTATCAACACCGGTAGTCTCTAGTGTCTGAACACCAACATATACCGACGTATCTCTATTCATTCCGTTACCGACCAGAGGACGATAGCGACAATAGTTCATATTGACACCGACAATTGAAATACCAGTACCATCCAGATGGACGTTACGTACGATATTCATATCACCGTAAATAGTAGAAATCTTATTTACAGCTACACCGAGCTTATTAGACGTTCCCTTAAAGGCAAAGTCTGCACGGTAATTCGGAGAAATCTGAACATTGTTGTTAAAATAACCACTTAATTTATTTAGCCAGTTAAATGTGAAAGTATCACACATAAAAACTGTTGCGGCTGAGTTATTCAACCTAGGATCTAAATACTGAGACATATCATTTAAGAAATCGTCAGCAGTATCATCAGCATGATTCAGTGTAAAAGTCTGACCATACTGTAGTGCATAGTCCACAGCACCCTGAGTATATTGAACACCTTCACCATCGATATACTGAGTACCGAACAGAAGATCTGTCTCGATATCCCACTTATGCTCGATAAGCTTCTGGCCCCAAATCCTCATAAACTCGTTGCCTTTGTACTTTAGTACAGTAGCACGTGTGGTATTATCCATACCAAGTGCCGTTTTCCAGATCTGGGTATAACCCATCCCTGTTGAATAGGGATTGTCTTGCCAGGTTTCCGGATATCCTGTACCTTTACCGAATGCATTACCTACAACGGTAATTTTCTTCGACTCAAGATTATCTTTTATAGAAGAATTTGCCACGTTATAAGTATTTACCATCGGAGCAGTAGCCGAAAGCCACTGAAGTTCAATGTTAGCCGAACTTTTCAGCGTACGAATTATATGAAGCTTAAGGTCAACGGCCTCACTACCAGCATTGGTTACTTGCTCAATCTTACCTATGATATAATCAGCAGGTTTATTGAATGCAGTACCAGTATTAATTTTTACCAGAAGTCCCTCGAGATAAAACTCGGGCTTTGTTCCAGTAGCGCCAATTGCTACAGCGTTAGTAACGTTGCCAAAACGAGAAGTGATATTACCAGCAGACTTATAATCAGTCTTTACTCGTACATAAAAGGTATCGCCCTGTTCAACAGCTGCCGCTGAGATTGTGGCATTAGCAGTTTCATAAGAGGCTCCGTCTGTTCCATGACCAACTACGTAACCGTAGCGTTTGTGAAACGAAGGACGTTCCTCTGCAAATTTAAATTGTGGATCGTCTACAGGTTGTTTCCGAATTGTAGACACGAAACGAAAAAATGGATCTTGAGCGATGTTCAATGACGACACATACGGCCCAAAATTAAATTTTCTACGCAGATCGCCAGTATCTAACGAACTACCGTCGGAAGCTGCATAGTTTTCGGTTAATCCAGTGAATTGACTTAATGTTAAGGTATCCACTTGCATCTCCTTTAATCAACGTCGAAGATGCCCTGCATACCTCCCATAGCTTTCTGAATTCCTATAAAGACTTCTTTGTCTGGGTCTACAGGAACTTCCGCTCCTGATCCAGCACTCGCTAGTGATTTGGGAGTCTTGGACATCTTGCGACTTTGCTCCCTCACATCTTTCACAGCGCCTTCGGCTACCTTCTGATCTCTTGCGTCTCTGTTCTTCAACCAATATAAATCGTCATAAGATAAAGTATGGCTTTTAGCCCAGTCCTCAAGTTCGTCAATACCTTCTAATGAAAGGTTATATTTCTCAGCAGCCGCATCTCTTTGGCGACCAAGAGTATCCTGTTGTCTAGTAGTTTCGATTTCTTTACGAACTCGATCACGTTCAACTTTAAGATTTTCTTTGACCACATCATTCATGATTGTTTTGAGCACTTTAGCACTGTCAGACTTTGGGTCATTAATAGCTTCTTGCTCATCATAAATAAATTCATCAGATAGACCGAGGCGAGTTGCTACACGCTCGGTTGCATCATTGCCTTCGAGGTAATTATTAACATGTTGGACTAGTTCGGGATCTCCCTTAAGCTCATCAAGTATAGGCATGTAATCACTATACTCTTTTAATTCGTCGTTCTCTTTCGCTAATCTCTTAGCTTCTCTAGAACTATCTGAATAAGCTTTAGAGACCCTCTCGAGCTCCAACTGAGTCTCGTCCTCTTCCGAAACGGTTGGTTCACTCGGAGGGGTTGGCTTTACTTCTGGTTCTTGCGTTACCGGTTTTTCCTCGATAACGGGACCTTCTTCGTTGCCCCCTGACACCACCTTGTCCAGCATTTGCATATACTCGCCAATGTCCAGTCCCATGTCATTCTGGAGTGGTGCTTCTTCGCCTATACTTTCGAGGTCTACAGCGCCTGCACCCATTAAAACTTCTTTAGGTTCAGGTTTTGTAGATTTGTCTACTTGTTTGGGCATAAAATCTCCTTAGATATAATACAGCATTATAATATACGAAATAATTAGATAAAAGTCAAGTCTTTTTTTACTTTTTTTTCTTTATCGTAATTTTACCTTTACGTTTAGGTACAAACCTTTTGACCGGTTTGCTCTTGATGGGCTTAACCACAGCCGCTTTTTTAACACCTTTGATCGGGCGTTTCTTCATTGGTTTACCTGGCATTACTTACTCCCTTTTGATTTAGCTGGTTGACGGACATTTTTGCCCTTCTCTTTTACTTTAGCTACTTCGTCACTCATTCTCTTTCTAGTCGTCTGTACATCATCGCCTATTCTCATCTGACCTAACTTCTGTTGTAGTTTAGTCTCTGTCTTAGCTCTATCAATCTCCATCTCGGCTTCCATAACCTTGCCTTTGATACCTGCTTGTACTAATTGACGTTCTAATGTTTCTATAGTACCTTCTCTGTCTTGCAAGACTTCTTCTAATTGCTGTAATTGTCTCTTAGCTTCGCTTAACCTAGATTTACGCTCTATAATATTTTCCTTATCTGGTATATCTGTTAACGACATAAATGCTATGTCATCTATAATGTCAAGCTCATACCATTGCTTATACTCTTCAGCCATAGCCCATCTATTGAGAGGTAACGTACTACCAGCAACCATCCTGAGATCATATCTACTTGTAGCATAATCGTTCCAACGACCAATTACTTTTCCATAATCATCGTATAATGGAACATTAACCTCTGTCTCATGATCTTCTGAGCCACCAGCAGGCATAGGTTGTACTATCCTAAACACCTTATGTATAGTATACGTGTCTTTTGCTAATTGACTATAGACTTTACCAGAATGCTCAAGCATAGGTTCTAATACATTAGTCACCCACGAGCGTACACGCCTAGTACCGTATTCATCTTTAGCTAAGAATCCACGATATGTTTCTTCACTAGAAGAACCTATACCCATAGACGGAGGCTGAATACCAGCTACATATTCAATATCAGTCTTTGAATCTTGCTCTATAGTAAAGAATGCGTTATTTATTGGTTGTGGGTAAATCTCTTTTGGACCATCCTGTGAGAATCCAGGTCGGTAAGGCAATAGTGCACCAGCAGATGCAGAATACTGTTCCCATGTCTTTGTATCTATTTCTCCGACTACATACTTAAACCTGAGATTAGATGCTAGATTTGCATGGTGAATCATGATTTGGTGGGCTTTGTTGATTTCTCTTTGCTTACCTGTAAGTGGTGTAACAGCACTCATCGGATGAGTAGTACCTGTATGAAGATACGGTATTGCAATCAATGGTGAGAATGATATGTTTAAGATTTGTTCGTATAAGAATTGATCAGCAACTACACATTCTTTCCTGATCTTCTTTTCCCAGAATGGAATAGCATCCATAATACTTTCAGCCGCGGGAGATTTCTTTACTAAATTGTATTCATCTTCAGACATTACCTTCTGGACTACTTTACTAGCCTCTTCTTTAGCTTGATTCCGTAAGATTGCCTGTTTCTCCTGAACTGCCTGTGCCATCTCATTCTTCGTTCTCTCTAACTCTAGATCAAATCTTTCCCTTAATATCTCTCCATCTGTTAACGATTGCTTTAATTCTTCCTCTTTCTCTAAATATTGTACATCTAACTCTTCTTTCATCTTCTGTATCTCGCCATCTATAGCCATAAAGACATCTCTCATTTGGCTTTCTGGCGGTTCTTCCTGTACAAATACATTAAAGTACTTAATTCTTAACGGTTCATACTTTTCATAATATTGTAGTACATCATCTCCCTCTCCTGTCTTAGCCTTAAGCGGTTCTTCTATCTCTCCTGGCTGTATAGAGTCACTAAGCATATCGCCATACGGTCTCTCTGAGTATGCACTAAGATCTTCATGACCTTGAGCCTTCTTTATCTTATCTGTGTATTCTGGAAGCATCATTATCAACTCTTCACGTGGCAAATCTTTCTTTATAATCTGATATGTAGCATCTCTCTCATAAGGATCTGTAGATCTTGAACTTGTATATACATGGAAAGGATCTACTCTTTCGAACTTTACTTCCCCAAGACCCCTGTCGTCATCAGGATCTATAATGATATGCAAATAACCCTTAGATTTAACGAGTGCATCTTGTACAACTTGGGCAAACAATGCTTTCCCATCCGATATATACCACGAATAATCTATCATATCGGTATTAATCTTTGCTATTGCAGAGTCTGATCCATCTACTCCAACAGCTCTCCATCGTGGACTCTGTGCCGTAACAAAATACTTCATTGTCTCAATAACAGGTGTTATCCTATTGATAATAAAGTCTGGCATTCCAGCTGCTTTTAACGACCGCATCTCAGTCTCTGTAAGCTGAGCATTTAGAAAGAAATCATAAGAGCGTTGTTCTCTTATCTGCCATTCGACACGTTTACCGGTATCTGTCTTCTCAAACAGGTTACGCATCCTTTCGGCTATTTTCTTTTCGGCTTTCGTTATGGCAGCTTTTTGACCTCTATTTAGAACCTCCGCCATTAATCCTCCTATATAAGTCTACTAATGTCTTGAACTCATCGGGCGTAGCACTAGATGGCTGATCCCACCCTCTCCAGTTCTTGTTAAATGTAAAATGCTTTTCTATTATTTTTGCACCTTTTTCAATTGCACTTTTAGCCGCCTCGATTCCGATAGTGTGGTCCGAGAATCCAATAACAGCTCCCTTAAAGGATTTTTTACTAAAGTCTTTGAACCCGTATCTGAGTATATCTCGTCTTGATTGACAGACAAGAAAATCGGCGTACCCAGACAGATGATCCGGCGTTCCTTCTTCATCCCACTC
>RCNB010001548.1_pt1 | contig 14689 bp, 15 predicted proteins | sample 2041321 | NCBI WGS metagenome assembly RCNB01 (sample SAMN09708232, study PRJNA481090) | Marine sediment metagenome, whole genome shotgun sequencing project. | reverse complement strand
AATCCTAAGCAACTTAAAGTACAATTTCATGAAGACGAAAATCGATTAGCTGTACATTGGTGCAGCGTCGGAGGGTACTATGGACCATACAGAGATTCTCGGGTCCGTCGAATTATTTGAAGGAATCACTCCTGCCGAGCTACAGGCAATTTCCCTAATCTGCAAAGAAATCACATACACAAGCGGTGATGTCATCACGCGACAGGGCGAAACCGGAGAGGATCTCGATGGATTCGTTGAAGTTCTCCACAGTGGAGCTGCGCCGGAGCAATCGCCCCGCACCATCGTCCACCTGGGCAAAGGTCAGATATTCGGTGAGATGGCGCTGGTGGACCATGGCCCTCGCTCGGCAACGGTGCGCGCGGCTTCCGATCCGACGAAGGTGCTTATGATCCATTGTGAAGACTTCGAGCAAGAATGCGAGGAAAACCACCACCTGGGGTACGTTATCATGCGCAACATCGCAGCCGACCTGTCCTTCAAGCTCCGTCATCGTCACTTTGCCGACCGCTGAGGTGTAGAAATGCCCGCAATCTACAAAGTGAGTTACGTCGTTTCGGGAGAAGATCATCCGGGAGCGATTCTGAACAGCGAGACATCACCACACCAAGGAGACGTGATCTCGCTTGGAACAAGCGATTTCGAGGTTATTGAAGTAATCGATCTCGTTCCACCTCGTGGAGACTTCCATTATCTTCACGCGACTCTCGTGCGGACAACTGAAAAAGCCTGAAGCCCCTCTCAGGATTTTGGTTAGAATTCGATCTTCATGAAATCCTCGGCCAAGCGGATATCCCCAGAGAAAGTACCCCTCGCCTCTTCCACCAATTTAGCCGTATCAGAATCACCCACAGGGTAGTGGATCAGAACTAAGCTCTCCACTCCAGCATCACGGGCTGTTGCCCCTGCCTGAGCGGCTGATGAGTGACCGACGCTTTCACCTGTGGCTTCATGAATGAGCAACTCTGCTCCCTGGGCGAGGTCAATGACCGCCTGACAAGGCTCTGTATCGCATGAATATGCGATTACCCTCCCAGTTGAGTTAGCCTCAACTCGTACGCCGATCGTTGGAATTACATGACAAACTGGCGAGGAGTAGATCGTCACCTCACCTTGTTCGAGGACTCGCACACGCTCATTCTCCGGAAGGCGATGGAACGCCACCGGGAAGAAACCCGGCCAATCGCCCCATTGGTAAAAACCCATTAAGTCCTCGACCCTCTTTAAACAATGATGCAGCCCAAATATACGTAAAGCCTCGCGCCGCCCCTCAAGCCACATGTTCATGAGGAGTAGAGGCAAGCCGCTAATATGATCTGGATGGAAATGCGTCAGGATAATATCCGTGATTTCCCCCAATGGAATTCCCACACGCTCGAGTCGCAACATAGGCGCGGTGCCGCAATCGATCAATACGGCACCATCCCCTGTGTGGATAATCATGTGCGAATTATCGTGCTCAAGATCAGGGATTGCTGCAGCAGAACCAAGGATGATTAATTCAGGCATAGTTTATGATCCAGAAAGCAGCCATACAGCGACGCGCGGGGTTATAAATACCTCGAGAAACGCTGCGGCAATAAGGAGCGGCAGGACAATTCCGATGGATATTCTTGCCCATTCTGCAAGCGAAGTTGTCCAACCCTCACCTAACGAGCTCCCCTTAGGAAGGCTGATCGCAGCCATTCCCAACTGCAAGATAGCCGCACCGGCGAGGATCGCAGCTGGAACCTCAAAGATCGCATGCGGTAACACAAGCGCGGTTATGTACTGGGAGGCACCCAGCCCGGCCTGCGTCAAGGATCCCGCGAAGTAACCTGTAATCGCCAAGGGTGCCATCAGGAGAATTTCCGCCAGGACACCGAAAGTAAACACACCAAAAATCGTCGCCAGGATGAGCGCTCGAATATTTGCCCAGAGGATCTTTACCACACCGCTGGGCGTAAGCATCCCAAATCCGCGCAATATCTCCAGCCAATCTTTATCAAACGCACTAACTTGAAAAATCTCAGCTGGCAGCTTAAACACCTCTGCTTGTTTATAACCCACAAGAAAGCCTGTCAAGAGGATAGCTGAAGTTATGAGTATTGGAAACCTGATGCGTTTCAATGACTTCGAGAATAATCCACGATACCAATCTATGGGGTTCCGGGCGCCGGAGAGAAACGAAGACCAGAAGCGCCTACCTGTCCCTCGTAGATCAAGGACATCAAGCTCGCGGGCAAGGAGCTCCTCACGATTGAAGAGTCGCAGCCCCATCCGCGTCAGGACAATCGCGATGAGCATCAGGGCGAGCACGATCCACCACAGAACATGATAGCGTCCCCAGAACATGATCATGCTTTCGCCCATGATCAGCATAGCCACTGGAATGATAATAAAGGAAGCTAATAAGTTCGCAGCTCGCACAGAAGTGGTCAATGATGAGATCACAACCGCGCCGCTGACCATTACCATCGCTTGGATTGTAGTTAGCGAAAGGATTTGAATCAACAGCTGAGGTGAAGGAACCCATTGTACTTTAACCAATAATCCAATCAGATAGACGGTTATGCCCAAGTATGCCGCTGCGAGCGGAGGGACAAGCGAGGCTGCTGTCTTCCCCAGATAAAGCTGGCCATCGGATAAAGGAGTCGCCAGAAGCGGCTCTAAAGTTTGACGTTCGCGCTCCCCGGCGAAGCTCTCCAAAGCGATAACGATTGAAATCGAGATTGGAAAAAATCCGACGACCATTAACAGGAAAGGGATCAGGCGTTCGCCAATGATCGGCGCACCGTAGCGGCCTACGAAGTCTACCGCCTGGCTGGCTGTGAAGTTCATCAGTAGTGGGAAGAATAAAGTCAGCAGAAGAATCGGCGCCAGAACTCGCCAATCCCGAAACTGATCTCTGATTTCACGACGGGCGACAATCCATGCACCGCTGAACAGAGTAGTAGGGGTCGAAGCCTCAGCGGCCATCAACCATCCCCTCTTGTGAATCATCCTCTCTCACCACCTGCAGATAGACTTCCTCCAGGCTCCGCTCGACTCTGGAGAGCGTAACCACTGGAATTCCGGCTTTCGCTAACGAACTCAGGGTCTTCGGATTGACTATTTCTGGCTGCGAAGTGCTATATCGAACCCAAGTATCCCCTGACGCGATTTTAACGATCCCCTCAGGAAGATGCTCAAGCGCTCCGTCCAAAGAACACGCCAATCGCAGCTCCATAATCGGATCGCCAACCATTTTTCGTTTGAGTTCAACCGGGCTATCGTTGGCGATGATCTTCCCTCTACGGATGATCGCGATTCGATCTGCTAGAGCCTCCGCCTCAAAAAGATTATGTGTGCACACAATGATCGCTCGATTGGCTGACCTTAATTCGACAATACTGCTGCGGACATGGTGCGCGCTTTCTGGATCCATCGCTGAAGTGGGTTCATCTAAAAGCAAAATCTGCGGTTCATGCAGCAAAGCTCGCACAAGAGCTAATTTCTGCCGCATCCCTTTTGAGTATTGACCAAGCCGGAGCCCGGCAGATTCCTGCAGTTTATACTCACCCAGGAGAGTGCGGGTCCTTTGTTGGATCGTGGAAGAATCTATGCCATAGACACTCCCAAAGAAATCGAGGTATTCAGCTGCGCGCATTCTCGTATATAGACCGTGTTGTTCCGTCAGCAAGCCTACAACGCTGCGCACAGCCTCTTGTTCATGGGCAATATCATATCCGGCGATTTTAGCGCTGCCGCGTGTCGGCTTCAGGATTGAGGCCAGCATCCGTATCGTCGTTGTTTTTCCTGCTCCGTTCGGTCCTAGCAACGCGAGGATCTCTCCCGGCTTTACATGGAGCGACACATCATCCACTGCCGTGAAGGTCCCAAACATTTTACAAAGAGAATTGGCTTCGATACTACTCATCACTTAACTCGGCGCATTATAGCAAGTTCTTCCACAAACCTTCAATCATCCTTCCGTCCCAAATATAACCGAGCTATCTCAAAGCTTTGCCCGAACACGCAAGCAGAGCTTGCGCACTCCAGAATTCGGCGCCCCGGCCGCTCAGCTTCATATAACTCGATGGGTTGTTGGTTTTTCTGGGGTCAGGAAGCGCTGCTTCCGGTCGCAGGCGCAGCCTGCGCAATGAGGTCTACGCGTTAACCTCCTGCAGGTTTATAACCTGAAGGAGGCTCTATTGATTCACCACTTGATAAATTCATAGGTGCGGTATGGACAAGAAGCCCTTCCCGCAGATTAAATATTAAGCCGTACTCTCCTGGCGATGGCGCAGAAAGATAACCAAAGCACTGGCGATGGCAATAAGAAGCATGAATCCTTGATTGAAGTTGATCCCAAAGAGTGGAACATAATCCAATCGAATAAATTCCAGCAAAAGCCGACCGAGCGGATACGTGATTAAATACACCAGGAATAGATCCCCGGATTTCAAACGATCGCCGAATCTACGCCATATCCAAAGGAGAAAGAACATATTGAGTAGATTCCAGATGGACTCATACAGGAAGAGCGGATGGAAATACTCATAAGCCGCATAATCTGGAATGCGATTCTGGGGAGCTATATAAATCCCCCATGGAAGATCGGTTGGGGGGCCATAAAGCTCCTGGTTGATGTAATTTCCCCAGCGGCCGATTGCCTGGGCTAAGGCAATTCCGGGAGCGGCGGCGTCGAGTAGCGTTCCTATCTTAATCTTATTACGCTTGGAAAAGATATAGATGCCCAGAACCCCGCCGATGATCGCTCCAGGCATGGCTAATCCCCCTTCCCACGTAGTGAGGATCATTAACGGGTTCTGCAAATAATCCGCAGTTGTGATCCCGGAATAACGCGATGGCGTTAATACGTGGTAAAGACGCGCCCCGATGACGCCAAAGATCAGCACCCATGTCAGAGCATCCCAGACAATCTCGGGGTCCTCTCCCATCTGACGCAACATCCAACGGGCGATGTACGTGGCCATGACTACCCCGAACATGATGATCATGCCGTAGTACCGAAGATAGAGGAATCCAAGATGGATTCCGTATTGATCGAAAGACATTGGATTATCCTTTACGTGCTTGCCGGCGGACGCTGATGATTCGCTGGAGAGCAGTGATATTTGCGAGAATTGCGATTAGAGCTACACCAATCCATGGGTAGCCAAATATTAAACTAGGGACAAGGATGATGAACCTCTCGAAGCGAGTTAACATCCCCCCCTTCGCCTCATACCCCAGGCTCTGCGCACGTGCTCGAATGTAAGATACCAGGATAGACCCTGCTGTTGCCGCAAATACCAGCATCGCCAGGGTTAGATTCAACTCCCTGACAGCGTAGAAGAGCAATCCAGCGTATATGACCAATTCTGAATACCGATCGGTGACTGAATCAACAAACGCTCCGAAGTCACTCGGCTCACCCCGCAATCGGGCCATAGTCCCGTCGAGAGCATCGATAGCTCCCATTGAGAGCAGAATTAATCCGCCAACCATAAATGAACCAATGGCCAGGAAATATGCGCCGATCAAGTTTCCTACTAAACCCGATATCGTTAATGTGTTCGGAGTGATCCCTAATCCATTAAGGAAGGCGCCGATCGAGTCGAGAAGGTTCTTAAAGCGGATCCGAAGTGCATCCGTTAAAGTGATTGTTTCTTGTTGTGACGATTCATCCATGCGCAATATTCCCGCTCCATTCAGGATTTTCGAAAGGTATGCTAACCGTAGATATTATTGTGGTCAAGTCGAGTCTTCTTTTTCCTCATCTGCGCTAGTTGGAGCTGATGGGTCTTCATCTGTCCCCATCAAGACCTCACGTGTTCTTCCACCGGCCTGTGGTCGGCCGACAACGCCTAATTCCTCCAATTGGTCCATCAACCTTGCCGCCCTTGGGTAGCCAATTCTCAGGCCGCGTTGGAGCAGTGAGGCGCTGGCTTCATTGCGTTGCCTCACTAATTCGATAGCTTGTTCAAGAATCTCATCTTGATCCCCAAGAGAGGCCTGGCGGTGAAGCAGCTCTTCCCATGGTGCTTCTCCAACCTCAGGAGATTCTTCACCAAGTTCTTCCCGCCAATAAGCCTTCAACTGCTCGATTTCCCCATCGGTCACATAAACCCCTTGCAGGCGGACCGGAACACTCGCTTCCGGGGAGAGGAAGAGCATATCCCCCTTCCCCAACAGCGTCTCTGCGCCTGAAGTGTCGAGGATAACACGCGAATCAATGCCGGAGGCGACAGCGAAGGAAATCCTGGCGGGGAAATTCGCCTTGATCAAACCTGTTAAGATGTCGGTACTTGGTCGCTGTGTAGCGACGACGAGATGGATCCCCGTCGCGCGTGCCATCTGTGCCAGTCGGACGAGCGTGTGCTCCGTCTGATCCGGCGCCATCATCATCAAATCCGCCAGCTCATCGATCAGGACAACGATGCGCGGCAATCGCTCGACATCTTTCTTGCGCCTGGTTTTCCGGTTGTACATTTCGATATCACGCGCTTTGGTGGACTCCAGGAGCCGGTAGCGCCGATCCATCTCAACCGTACACCAACGCAGTACTCCAACAATTCGCTCCAACTCTGTCTCAACCTTGCCCAGCAAATGGGGAAGCGCATTAAAACGAATTAATTCAACCATTTTCGGATCGATCATCACCAGGCGCATGTCTTCCGGCGTGTTATTCATCGCCAGACAAACAGCGATCGAGGCAATGGATACCGACTTACCGGACCCGGTCGTCCCGGCGATGAGAAGATGCGGCATTGCCGTCAGGTCGGTGGCGACCGCTGCACCAGCCACATCTCTGCCTAACGCCAACGTTAACGGAGACGAGATCGACTGAAAGGTATCCGTTCCCAATATCGGCCGCAGCCGAACTATCGACGGCTTGCGATTTGGAACCTCGATACCCACGTACGCCTGCCCAGGAACCGGGGCTTCGATACGCAGGCGTGGAGAGGAGAGTGCCAACGCCAGGTCGTTTGCAAGAGCAGATATCTGAGAGACACGCACTTTCTGCCGCTGAACCACGCCATCCGTGCCTTTATGCTCGACATACCCGGGCTCAACTGCAAACTGCGTTACCGATGGTCCAGTGCGAAAATTAACAACTCGCGCTGGTAAGCCAAAATCTGCCAGGGTTTTTTCGATCAGACCTGCTGCAAGGTTAATCTCCCTTGACGTAACGGCGCCCTTTTTCTCATGATCGAGAATATCCAGCGGTGGCAGCCGGGGATCACGCTTTGAGGGTTGGCTTGGTTTTTTATCCGAGGTTTGTGCAACCTGGAAGTTCTTCCGGAATTCCCGCGGGAGCCTGCGAACAGACTGGGCTTTCACTGGTTTTTGCGAATCTTGCTTCACCTTCGAAGGTTCTGTTCCAGCGAAATTTCCTCTCTCCGGCACAGGCGGAGCACTGCCAATCGTAGAAGAGCCTAACCCATCGATTGTCCGCTTGAGGAAATCCCCTACCCCAAGAAACAGAGAGATGAAAAAGATCAAACTTAGCACAAGAACCCGACCGAACCCGCCAAAAATGTCACCCATAAGCCGGGCAAGCCCCCAACCCACGATGCCCCCGCCAGACCCCGCCTCCGCTTCGGCTAGCCCCATCCCGCTGAAAGTCGACATTAATGCCAGGGCAGCGAAGAGAGCGATTTCCAACGAAACGACTCGAAGCCAGGGTACCTGAACCCAATCACCACGGCGTTTCCGGATTGAAAAGTAGACAGGAATACCAAGAAGGATCGGAGCCAGAAAGGCCCCATAACCCAAACCCGTTCGTAAAAGCTCAATAAGCGGATCTATCAAACCACCACGAGTGAGGCCGAAGAGCCCTAGCAGGATAATTATCGCAACTGCAATAAGAGCAACTGCGACTAAATCGCCCATCGAATCTATGAGTGTTTCGAGCAGAAGACGTGATTCCAGCCCTGATCGGTCTTCTGGAATTTCCTTGTTGCTTGAGCTGTTCTTGGGTTCTTTCTTTTTCATATTAGTCAATGCGGATTGTCAAATAACGACCGGGCGCGCTCTGCCTCGCCCTCGGTAAGCGTTGGACGATCCGTGGCTACAGCGCCGGAAGGGATGCGGAGGATTCAATCTCAGGTTCAGATTCCTCTGCTGTTGTCTGTGGGACACCACGCAGACTTAGCCCCAAGCGACGGTCTGATGCATCGATATGGATAATTCGCACCCTCACTTGCTCCCCCTCATGAAGAACATTGCGAGGGTGGAGAAAGCTGCCATCGCCCAACTCAGACACATGAATCAACCCTTCCAAACCCTCCTTAATGCCAATGAAGGCGCCGAATTTAACCACGTTCGTTACAACACCTTCCACAATCTGCCCGATGGAATACTGTTCATCCACTTCTTCCCAGGGATCCGGCAGAAGCTCTTTCAGGCTTAAGGCTACTCGATCCTGGTCCCGATCAACGGAGATGATTTGGACCTCAATTTCCTGGCCGCACTCAACGACATCAGATGGATGCCCGACCCTCCCCCAAGATAGCTCTGAGACGTGAATCAATCCTTCCACGCCTCCTAAGTCGACAAAGACACCGAACCGAGTAATGTTGGTGACTTCACCCTGCACTCGATCCCCTGGGTTTAAAGATGTCAAGAGCTCGACTCGCCTTCCTGGCCCGGCGAGTGCTGCACGCTGAGATAGAACAAGCCGTCCACGTTCGGGATCAAACTCAATAACTTTCAAACCCATCTGTTGACCAACTTGATCTTCCAGAATATTCAATCGCAGTTCATCTTCAAGATCAGGTTGAACATTCATGAGGTGCGAAAGCGGAACAAAACCTCGCAGGCTTCGAGCTTCGACGAGTAATCCACCGCGATTGAAACCAACGATAGGAAGATCAACGACTTCATCTTCCTGATAAAGTTCGCGAGCCCAGATCCAATCTTCTGGGTCACCTTTATTGATTATTCGTCTGTCTGAGTCGCCCTCAATTTCCGGTTCGGTGGGGTCGACCTGATGTTCTTCCTCCTCCAAAACTGCCGCCCACCACGACTCATCCAGAACTGGTGCTTCTTCGCGCTCGCCCACCTCGTTTGTAACATCGTCCAGTGTCATGCTAATAACCTTTTACCATTCGCCTACTCAGATGGGACCTGCGAAATTCCGAATGGTTGATAAACCATCCAATGAGAACTATTCCATCTTCTGGGCCACGACCTCTTCTGAGGCTACTGCCCCTCGTTCCATGTTCGCTATCGTTTCGGCTACAGCCTCGATCGCGACTCGTTGTTTCCGGTACAGATCCGCCTCAGACATTGCCAATTTCATGGCGACATCTCTTACTTTTCTACCCTGCAGAAATTTCATCTCAAGAATATTGTACAGCATCCACTCTGCCGTGAATCGGCGCTCCCCTTCTGGCCGCACCTGATCGATCGCATGGTGAAGCGTTGCTCTTAAGGCGTTTACGGGGTTCCCCTCATGCTCATCCATTGCCCGTCTGACTACACGCAGCCCAAGCAGCGGACTGCTCGTAAGGCGAGGCCCGCCCCAATAATGGCCAAGCGCTTCACGCACAAACTCCGTTAGCTCCTCTTCGGATCCAATCCCTTCTACAGGGGCTGTTAGCGCGTCTGAACCAGCATAACGCGCTTCAGCACGTATTCTTTGGATCGTCTGGACTTGCGGTACCAGTCGGTCGACGATCGCGAAAACCTCTCGCTGCAGTTTCCTCTCTGTCAACGCAATCGTGGCTCGCTCAAGAAGTGTACTCAGAATTTCCTCTTCTTCTGGTGTGAAATCAGGTACGGGGCCGCGGGCGTGTAAACCTAAGAAACCGATAACCTCAGCAGGATTAGTTAGGCGAAGCGGGATTAGCCAGAAAACATCCCAAGAGAATACGTCCCCCAAAACATCAAACTCCTGGCGGTTGTCGGTGACCATCAATGGTGGAAGATCCTTCGAACCCCGCAGCGGGTCATCAGAACCAACCGCGACCTCCATTTCCAGACCCTCTGCCCCAACGATCGCAACGAATGCCGAATTGCTCCCAAGCAAGTCGCAGGTTGCATTGAGGACAGATTCGAGAAATTGCTTGAGATCCCCACTCGTGAGTAAACGCTCTTCTAATAACTGAAGCCGAGCGACATCACCGCGATCCTCGCCATAAAAGAACCAGAGTTCGACTGGACGACGGACAAGCGTGATCAAATATTGGAGGATGAGGATTGATGCAACCGTGGTGAAGGGGACTATACGGCTGTTTTCATATCCAAACATCTCTGCCAGCCGATTGACAATGACGGTGAGAGCTAGCACTGTGGATGCCACAAAAGGTCCACGAATTATCCATTGAAACAATCGCGCTTTTACTACACGATCGGGAATCTCAACACCAAAGTACGCTACAGCATAGGACATCAACACCAACTGAACGGCAACAAAGGTGTTGATGACAATTAAAATGCCCCAGAAAAGAACGCCCTGTGAAATTAGTGTGGATCCCCCTAACATCACCCAGGGGTACGCCGCAATCAGTGGACCAATCGAGCCAGCTAACAGGTAGCGCATCCGTCGTTTGCTAGAGCGTGTCAGGCAGCGTTTATAAGCTCGCCAAAAGTTATACCCCGCCAGAATTAAGTTGATGAGCAAGAAAAGGCTGAAGAGCGGGAAGAGTGGTCCGGGGCGTAAATAGACGACCGACTCGCTAATCACAACCTCAGCGGCGATCAACCGGCTGAACGCGACTCCTGCTAGTGTTAACCCGCTGAGAAGATAGCTCAATCCGACGAGGCGTGATCGACGGCCTCTGGAGGGTCTTCCCGTTGCGGCCAAGAGAGCATCGGAAAGTTGGAGATAGGCTGCAGGCACAAAACTAATGCCCAGCCATTGTAAGCGGAGCCACACCTCAGCCTCTCCAGGGGAATGGGTTGTGGCCACGAGCACATCACCAAAATAGACGATCGTTACACAAGCCAACAGCACTGCCAGGGAACGCGCAACCCTTTCACGCAGGTTAAAGGTCAGCGCGTAGAGCAGCAGCGAGAATGCTGTAATCGTATTACCAGCAGTGAGGATTTGGTTCAGAATTAGCAGCGGTGCAACCATATCAGGCATAGAGATTACGGCTGGATCTCAACCGATTTCCACAGCGAAGAAAAGCGCAATATCCTGATCCGGGTAGTACAGATCACTATATCCCGCGTAAAGAAATCCGGTTCTCTGAGCGAGACAGATCGCCGGGTAGTTCTTAGTCTGCATTTCCATGAAAAGGAGCCGTCTTTCCCTGGCTCGGCACCACTCCTTTCCAGCAGCAAGCAGCCTCGACGCGATCCCCTGCCGCCTGAAGCGCAGATCTACGACAACGTCCGTAATCCACGCGGACCCTTCAGCAGGGCCATCACTCAACGCCAGGTAGCCAGCGGGCTGCTCTTCTACCTCCGCCAGGAGTAGGGTCTGCAGATGAGTCCACTCATCTGCCAACCGTTGAGGATCTCTTGGATAGACGGCCTGCATCGGGCGCGGTAACCGCACTTCCCGGAAGGTCACTCCGATCTCGCTTGGCTGCTTGCGGTAGGAGAGCTGCCAGACATGATCTGTGCTATATCCATGGTCCATGGAAATTAACCTGGGGATGTCGCTTGATATTGCCTGGCGCACATTAATTTGCTCAATCATTGTAACCTTTGACCTTCATTGTGTACTTATGGGACAACTTGCAGCCGGATCTGACAAGGGAATGGAGCGTTTCCGAGTGTATCGGTAACGACCAACTGGACCGCATACTGACCTGGTCGAACCAGGCTGGTATCCCAGATTCCCAACAACTCTGTCTCGTCGTCGCATCCTTGCTCGCATACAGTTTGATTGTTGGCCGAGATTGCCAGCCAGGAGCTTGCCGGCTTTAAATCATTGAATTCAAGCTTATAGAAAGCAAAACCCGGGATATTTGCAGCCCCTCTAAAGTGCACCTCGCCCTCGACTCTCGCGCCGCTTTCAGGAGAGAAAATCGTCGCATTGAGATTCGCACAACCTGTGCCATCAATGCCGTCCGGGTCAATTGGCGTCGCTGTCGTAAATGCGGCTCCTTCTTCTCCCTGCCCTGAAATGGGGGTTGCAAGCAGGGAAACCGTTGGTATTACTGTTGGGCGCAGCGAGGCAGGAAGAGCAGGGCTAGCGAAGGTCGTCAAGATGAACACCACGGCGATACCGGTGACGGCGAGAGCAAGCATTCCACCTGAGCGGCGCAGCCTGGAGATAGACCGTTCCCGCTCCAAACCATAGATCGCCGCTCGATATGAGTTATACGCTCGCAGAACCGACCCAAAATACACCAGTCCGAGTAATCCCAGGAGGAGAAAAATCCATCTCTGGTTAGCCTCGATTAAAAGTAACACCTCTTCCATGCAGATCCAATCTTATAATTCTTTTAATACTCCCCTAACTAGAGCTGTTAATCTCGGGACAATCACCTTGCCTGCAGCCAAGACTTCTTCGTGAGTCGTCACTGTTGAGCCGTCTAGGTTGGCCTTGTTACTAATTCCAGATACACCCAGGACGCGCATCCCGCCATGGCGAGCAATGATGACTTCTGGAACGGTGGACATCCCGACGGCGTCAACCCCAATGCCACGCAGAAACCGTAAATCCGCCGGGGTTTCAAACGATGGTCCAGCAAGGCATACGTAAACACCTTCCTGCAGCGGGATATCCCCTTTAGCGGCAACAGCTCTGGCGATCGACTTCAGCTCCGGATCATAAGCCTGGCTCATATCTGGAAAGCGCGGGCCATAAGCGTCTAAATTCGGACCTCTCAGCGGCGATTGACCGGCCATTCCAATTAGATTGATATGGTCTGTGATGAGCATGAGTTCGCCGGGTGAAAACTCGGGGTGAACGGCTCCCGCGGCATTGGTAACGATTAGGATTTCTGCTCCCAGCTTCTGCATAACTCGCACCGGGAGTCCTATACGCTCAATTGAGTGTCCTTCATAGTAATGAGCACGACCTTGCAAAACCAAAACGGGAACTCCCTCCAGATGACCAAAAACAAGTTTGCCTGAGTGCCCTTCGACTGTTGAAACAGGCCAGCCGGGGATTGCATTGACGGCAATGTGCTCCGCACCCTCTATTGCCTCCGCTAGCGGGCCCAATCCGGAACCTAAAATCATGCCAATTGTCGGCTCCAATGATGTCGTTTTTCTGATTGCTCCTACTGCATCATCTATATCTTGTTCACGAATAAAACCCATAGTCTACCTCTCGTCTTCGTTTCTGGATCGACGGCGATGAATACGAACAGCGTTCGGGCTCGAAAGCCCCAGGAGTGTTTGCACTTCACGTCGAGATTTACCTTCTTCTAACATATGACTGGCTCGCGAGTGTCGCAATGTGTGAGGTGAGAGGGATCCTTCCAACTCGCTTACAACCGCCCAGCGTTTGACAACCAGCCACAACCCTTGTCGGCTCAATCCTTGGCCTCGTTGGTTTAGGAAAAGCACATTCTCGGCGATGTTGCGCACGAAGTGGGGTCGCCCATCACTTAAGTATTTTTGCAGGAGTGTGATCGATTCAGGAATCGCCAACCATTGGGTACGATCTGGCGGTCTTCGAATGTGTGCATGGTTAAGATCGACATCTGGAACTCGGAGGCGAACCATTTCCGTGGCTCGGAACCCGGTTTCGTACAGCACCGAAAGGATTACTGCATCTCGGATTGCACCTGGAGAAAAATACTTTTGTGGCGCCAACAGCAACCTATCCAGCTCTTGCTTGCTGAGTGTCCGCGGTTGAGTTCTTCCTATTGGTGGTCCTTTTAGCAATTCACGGAAGCGGGGAGCGTCCACAAAACCCTGACCAGAGAGGAACTCAAGGTAGGATCTGGCAGCAGCAAGCTTGCGAGAGACCGTCGCCGGTCTGTAGCCCTGCACCCCCAGCCAATCTACATAGTGCATGACAGCCGAAGGAGTAAGCGCCTCAGGCGCTAGCGGTGTGCCTGAATGGCTGGCGAGAACACTATAGAACTGATCGAGGTCGGTGCCATACGCAGTAATTGTATGCACCGAGGCGTTGTGATCATTTTGGAGTTCGTCAAGATATTGTTGGATGGAGCGCTCCATTGGGTCTCCCGGCTGCTCCTTTAAGCTCATTTTACATTATACCATCGGGCTGAATAAACTTACCATAACTACACCCCCATTGTGACCCCTTTTTAAATATTGCCCGGAGGTCTTCAATTTATTACCCTCGAGATTAACAATCACCATGAACTTACCTCATCCAGCCGCCGCATATCTTCATCCGCTAACTCAACGGATAGGCACCCGAGATTATCCTTGAGCTGCCCTAGATCTCTGGGACCGATAATCGCGCTCACAACAGCAGGTCGGGAAATCAACCAGCGCAGAGCGACTTGAGAAGGTGATTTCTTTCTTTCCAAAGCAATTTGCTTGACAATCGCCAGAGTAGATAGGCTGTGCGCGTCCATTAAATAGGCTTGAATCCGATCGCTCACCGCCCCGCGACTGCCTTCCGGAGGGGCTTGATCGTCAGCGTACTTGCCTGTGAGAAATCCCCCCGCTAACGGACTGTACGGGATTACTCCGATGTCGAAATTCAAACAAATATCTTCGAGTTCCCGCTCAAACTCATCCCGATGGACTAAATTGTAATGTGGCTGAAGGCTGATGAAACTTGCCAGCCTGCAGCGATCGGAGGTCCACAAGGACTCCATTAAACGCCACGCCG
>RCNB010001495.1_pt1 | contig 14689 bp, 11 predicted proteins | sample 2041321 | NCBI WGS metagenome assembly RCNB01 (sample SAMN09708232, study PRJNA481090) | Marine sediment metagenome, whole genome shotgun sequencing project. | reverse complement strand
CCCAAGCCGATTAGCATACTGTCCGCGTTGTTGACTGGGTTTGACAGAATAGCGGCAAAACCGCTTTTAATCTTACCGCCCATCCTTTTGGATTTGTTCCTCTGGTTCGGACCGCATCTGACGGTGCCATCCTTGCTTCATGTTGCCGCAGCCGGACTGAGTATCCCAGCGGGCGCCGATCCTGGCATGACGGAGCAGCTGGCTCTCTTCCGGGAAATGATGAATCTATTAAGTGAGAGGTACAACCTTCTTACTTCGTTCAGCACGCTTCCAGGGGGGATGCCTTTCAATTTCCTGTTCGCCCTACTCACGAGCGTATCCGTGGGCATACCAAGTTTGGTGGCGGGTCGAATGCCTGTGCTTACACCCCTAGGACCGGCATCACAGTTGGAGGTACTCGACCCGATGTTTGTCTTATTAATATGGTTCACTCTGGCGCTGGCGGGTATCGGCGCGGGTGCGATCTTTCATCGATTTGTGGCCAAGCAGACAGACCCGAAAGCTGAATTTAATCATCTATGGCGGGATTGGATGAAATTAGTGTTTCTGGCAATAGGAGGGTATCTGCTCACAGTAGTTGTCCTCACAGTTGGTATGCTCGTTGCTGGGATCAATGGTCTAACGTATATCGCCCTGCCTATTCTTTTCGTTGCCGGGGTTTACATAGCATTTACCCCCCATGGCATTATCCGCTACCGCCTGGGAATCTGGAGTGCGATAAAACAAAGCATCCGCGTAGTGCGTTTTAATTTTTTTGGGTCAACCGGATACCTGCTCACTGCATTCCTCATCATGTGGGTATCTACCTATAAGGTTTGGTCTCTAGCGCAAGAAGACTCTTGGATATTTGCGTTGGCCATCATGGGCCATGCTTTTATTGCAACAGTGTTGATTGCTGGAAGTTATGTGTTCTTTCAGGGACGAAGGGATTGGCTCGAGTGGCAACTCGCACGGATCATGAATGTGCTGAATCAGGAAAAGACCAAGCTTATAGACGAATGAGCAAAGTGATAGTTTGTACTCGGAGTGAGACGGTAAATTAACCCTGTTGATTGTCAATAGGGAATAGAGAGAGGAGAACGCAACGTGGCCAAGCGGTCTCAAAAAAAAGTAAGCAGCTATGCAGCAAAAGATATCCAGGTCTTGGAGGGCTTAGAGGCTGTCCGCCGTCGACCGGGTATGTACGTTGGCGGCACGGATATTAAAGCGCTTCACCATCTGGTATATGAGGTTGTTGACAACTCAATTGACGAGGCGCTTGCCGACGCCTGTGATCACATCGATATCGTGATCCATCCCGATTGCAGCGTATCTGTCGAGGACAACGGGCGCGGCATCCCTGTCGATAAGCACCCAGAGCAGAAAAAATCCGCCCTCGAAATCGTAATGACCATACTGCATGCCGGCGCTAAGTTCGGCGGGGATGGCTACAAGGTCTCCGGTGGGCTGCACGGCGTTGGCGTCTCGGCTGTAAATGCACTGTCTGAGTGGTGTGAAGTGGAGGTCAGGCGGAACGGCAAGATCTACTTCCAACGCTACGAGCGCGGCGCCCCGATGGGACCGGTGGAGGCCATCGGGAAAGCTCCGAACAAAGAGACAGGCACGAAAACCACGTTCATGTTTGATCGGACAATTTTCAAAGGGGACTTCGAGTATCGCTATGAGAGTCTAATTCAACGCTTCCGAGAGATGGCGTTTGTCACCCGGGGCGTTGCCATTCATCTGCTCGACGAGCGCGACGGCCGAGAGATGACATTCTTCTTCGAAGGCGGGATCAGCTCCTTCGTCGCGTATCTTAATCACAATAGGGGAGTATTGCACCCCGTAGTTCACGTCGAGAAAGAAACGGACGGGACTGGAATCGAAGTCGCACTTCAATATACAGATGCGTATGCTGAGTCCGTATATTCCTTCGCAAATACGATCAACACAGTCGACGGCGGTACCCATCTGACAGGGCTCCGGGCAGCAATCACGAGAACAATCAACGATTATTCTCGCAAGAACAACTTGCTGAAAGATACGGACCCCAATTTTAGCGGCGATGATACACGCGAAGGGCTTACGGCGATCGTCAGCATCAAACATCGTGATCCCCAGTTTGAAAGTCAGACCAAGGTGAAGTTGATGAACGCGGAGGTCCAGACCCAGGTCCAGCAGGTGTTGGGTGAGGCTTTCTATGAATTCCTGGAAGAAAACCCGAGAGCGGCGAAAGCGGTCGTGCAAAAATGCCTGACATCCGCAAGAGCGAGAGATGCCGCAAAGAAAGCGCGAGACCTGGTTATCCGTAAGAGTGTACTGGAGAGCATGACGCTTCCGGGGAAGCTGGCGGATTGCTCAGAACGAGACCCGAATAAGTGTGAACTCTATATTGTAGAGGGCAATTCAGCGGGTGGTACGGCGAAGCAGGGTCGCGATCGACATTTCCAAGCTATCCTGCCGCTTCGGGGCAAGATCCTGAACACCGAGCGAGCCAGGTTGGACAAGATCCTCTCCAACAATGAAGTCAAAGCGATGATTTCCGCTTTGGGAACCAGCATCGGTGAGACTTTTAACCTCGAGGGCTTGCGATATGGGCGGGTCATTATTATGACCGATGCAGATGTGGATGGCAGCCACATTCGCACGCTGCTCCTGACATTCTTTTTCCGCTATATGAATCAGCTGATTGAGGAAGGGCATCTCTTCGTCGCCCAGCCGCCTCTTTATCGTATTGGATACAAGAAAAAGATCCATTACGCTTACACTGAAGCCGAAAGGGATCAGATTATCAAGGGGTTGGGTGTAGGTGGGGATCGCGTTTCACTCTCGCGCTACAAGGGCTTGGGCGAGATGAATCCGGAGCAACTTTGGGATACGACGATGGATCCCGCCAATCGGATCCTGCTTCAAGTTACGATCGAAGATGCTGCAGCGGCAGATCGGACGTTTGACATGCTTATGGGTGCCGCCGTGCCGCCGCGACGTAGATTCATCCAAACACATGCGAAGGAAGTCCGCAATTTGGATGTTTGAACCATTGAAATCACGATAAAAAAGGGCTCCGAAGTTATTATCGGAGCCCTTTTGTGTTCTCGATGTTAATAGAGAAGTCGAGCAGTTGTCAGGAGAGCGCTGAGTTCCCCTTCCCATCGTCATTGTAGAAAGGATTCTTGCCTGAAGTGTGGTCGGTTGTGTCAATGACTTTTTTCACCTGAGGCAGGGCTTCTTTAATCGTAACCTCTACCCCATCCTTAAGCGTCACATCGACAAGCCCACAGCCCTGACAACCACCGCCGAAGGTGATATATGCGGTATCGTCCTTATAGTCGAGCAAGGCCACAAAACCTCCGTGGGAGGCCAGGCCGGGATTGATCTTGGTGTCCAATAACTCTTGAACTGCCTGCGCGTCTGGGTCCTTCCAAACAGGATTGGGGTTATCGATCAGAAAGCCTCGCTGGTAATCATCTTCCTTATAGTCCAGCGTCGAGTCCTTAAAATTAGGTACGGTCTCAGGATCGACCAGGACTTTGAAGCCATCACATTGAACTGCTTCATCATCGGCAGATTGATCTTCCTCGGGCACAAACCTCACCGCGTATTGGAACCCTCCTGGCCCGCGGCCTACGATCTGTATTCGCAAGGACATTCCTGATTTACTCTCATCCTGCAATAAATCCTTGATTGCTTTCTCGGCAGTTTCTGTAATCTCAATCATGAAAACCTCCTAATGCCGGCGATTATACCGTAAAGCATGGATACCATTGGGAAAAAGGGATGTTGGTCTTTGTGGAGTCGGAAGCGCTGCTTCCGGTTGCAGGCTGCGGATTTGTTAACGAACTGCAACATTGCCTCCCTTAATCGTGTAGTAATGTATAGGCATGGAAAATCCTTCCGACCGGAGCCTTGTACTCCGAACGAAGCGTGGTGAGCTGGAGGCATATGGTGACTTGGTCCGCCGCTATCAGGGCTCAGTCTTCAACGTATGCTATCGGATGTTGGGAGATCCGCATGATGCGGAGGATTTAACTCAGGAGACTTTTATCCGTGTGCATTCTCATCTTGACTCCTACGATTGTGATCGCCCATTTATCCCATGGGCGCGGAGGATCGCGGTGAACCTCTGCCTGAACTATATCAGTCGAAATCGGCGTTATTTATTACCACTGGATGACGAGTTTGAACTGGTGGTCTCTAATGAACAAAGCCCTGAGCACGCTCAGGAAGATCATGAGCGGAAAACATCGTTGCGTCAGGCGATAGGTATGCTGCCAGCGCATTATCGAGCCGTGATCGAACTGCGGCACTTTCAGGAATTGAGCTATTTGGAGATATCAAAGACATTGAATATCCCCCTCAGTGATGTGAAGAGTCACCTTTTTCGGGCGCGGAAATCTTTAGCGCAGAGGATATCAACGGATGTCTGAAGATCGTAAGTCTCATCATGATGAATGGTCTTTGCAAGAGTATTTAGATGGTGTGCTCGCAGATGAGGATCGTGAGAGACTGGACCTGCACCTTGCGCAATGTGATGACTGCGCCGCAAAGTACGCGAGCTTGAAATACTTAATTGCAGAGATGGAGCGCCTGCCGGATGAGCCGTTGGCGCACGATCTCTCGGCGAGGGTCATCCGCTCCCTTGCACTGAAGGAAGATAGAAAGCCTTACTTGTACCTGGTAATAATGGCTCAGCTCGCCGCCGCGATCATCGTGTTCGCCGCCATCTGGCCAAGAATCTCCCTTGAACTTGTAAACAGGTATTCCCTCGTGCAGCTCCTAGAACCACTGCGGAAATTCGAGCAACTATCCGCACAAGGAACCCTTTTTGTGAGAGAGTTCCTCAACTGGATTTACACCCAGTGGATCGCCACGTTGTCCATGCCGGCGATAGATTGGCCGATCACAGGACTTCCGCTCGCTCTAGCGGTTAGTGGGATGACCTTGCTTTGGCTCTTAGGCAATGGACTCCTGCTTAGAGAGCCGGTGAATGGTCAGTTCCACCGGTGAGGAACTCTTGTCAATTGCAGCAGAAGTGCTGTTAGGAAGAGTAGGAGTTAGCTTTAACGGTTACCATCTAACACAACCTTAGAAGGAAATATTTGAGGAGGCACATACAATGAATCAACCGTTTCTTCTTACGATACTGGTGGTTTTGATAGGCCTTTGCCTGGCTGCGTTCTTTATCACCATCGAAGCGCTTTTCGGAGAGCTTGTCGAAGGTATCACGCGATCAGCAGAAGAAAAACCTGGCCGAGCCTTTTGGGTTGGATTGGCCAACACCGTGTTCTTAATTGCGATTGCGATTGGCTTAATGAGCCTGGCTGAAACCTCATTATGGGGCCTTGTGCCTGCTGTTCCAGGATTCTGCGTCGGTATTTTCGTCGCTGTAGGCATCGTTTTTGGCCTCACAGGGATGGTGCGTTTGATCGCCGGTCTGGTATTCCCGGGAAAAGAGGGGTGGAAGCGGCAAGCCTCTGGTGCTGGAGTGGTAATCTTGGCTTGCTTGGTGCCCTATATTGGTTGGTTTGGTCTTTTCCCCTATCTCGGTTTACGCGGATTTGGAGCTTTCATCCTCCATCTCATGGAACTTTACCGTGCGAACCGGATGAGGAAGCAGGAGGAGGCACCAGCCTGATTTGGGATTGCATGATTTGAAGCTGTATGCTTGATCCTTCAAATCTAAGAGTCGAAATATTCGAAGGCCGCCGCGATTGACATGAGAACATGTCCTCGAGGCGGTTTTCTTTCTTTAAATTTATTTTTTACAGTTCTTATCAAGCAGGGCTGGGGCGTGGCGCTTGCAGCGCGGGCAGCATATCCATCTACGGATTGGGTTGAGCTTCATCCCAGGCGAGGAATGCCTCAAGTACCTTTAAGTTCTGCCACAAATCTGTATCGTCATGATTGGTCAGTTCAATATCTACAGCAGCGATACCTTGCAGCGAAGCCCAATCGATGAGTTGACCTGTGTACTGGCAGCCGGTCTCAATTGGCGGGTAGGGGTAATCACTCACGTTTGAGATGGCTTCGGCAAGGCTGATGGAAGCGGAATCCGGAGGCTGACCACCGGGAAAGATGCCCAGCACTGCGCTGTGGTAGGAGATCAACGCTTCGATCCGGTACGTCAACAAAAAATTCATCAAGGCGCGTGTTTCAGGTTCGGAAGCAGGATGGCTCCCGCCTGAAACATACGTGTAGGTCCAACAACCCTCCAGGGGCCAGGTTGACTGCCAGAATGCAGGCCAGTTTCGATTCAAGTCAACGAGGTTATCATTGGCCCGGCCCTTATAACTATCCGATCTAGCTTCTCCATCGGGGTTAAGCGAGCGCAGGATGTACAGCGTGACTGTGGTCGGAATTAAATCCGGTTTTGCTTTCAAAACCTGGATCAGTTCATCTGCGAGTCGGATCGTGTTCCCTTCATAACCGCCATGAATTCCGGCGACGATCATTCTCTGAGAAGCGCCGGAACCGAATTGGAAGACCTCCAAATCCCGGCCGGCAACGGAAGTGCCGATGGCGATTGGACCGCGCAAGAATGGGCTTGGTGTTGGAGCAACCGTTGGTGAAGAAGCCGGGGTGGGGGTCGCGCCGGGCGAGTGAAGGGGCGTAGTTTCCCCCGTGATTTTCGGGTGAGAGTTCTGTTCGAGTTGTGCAGATAAAGCGGTGGGGGTAGGGGGGTAAGCCGATTGAATGCTTGAACACCCGCTGAAGAGAAGGATGGAAAGCGTGATCGCGATAGCAAAGAGACCACGGTCTGCATTTTGCGTGAGACGGTGTTGAATAGTATCAGGGGCGACAATTTGAGTAGACGTAGGTATTTTCATATACTCTCTTTTTAGCATAGAAACTGCGAGATGGCTCTCTTTCCTGGACGCAAATTCCAGCATTCGCAATTAATGGATCTTTCTTCATTCTAATTTTCTAAACACTTACAGTAACCCTTCGATCCAGGTTAATGGTAGTCAAATCATTGACCGTTTGCTACAATTGACGAGGTTAGCGCGTTCGTTCTTTCTGACTGAGACCTTAATGCCCCTAAAGACTGGAAGCTTACTCCGCCATCGTTATCGCATAGAAGGTATTCTAGGCCAAGGTGGCATGGGGGCTGTGTATAAAGCCTTCGACATCAACCTTGGCGTCGCTATCGCGGTGAAGGAAAACCTCTTCACGACGGAAGAGTATGCGCGCCAATTTCGCCGTGAGGCAACTATCCTCGCCAGTTTGCGTCATCCCAATATGCCCCGCGTCACCGATCACTTTGTAATCGAGGGTGAGGGTCAATACCTGGTAATGGATTTCATCAAGGGGGTGGATTTGCGTGAGCGGCTTGAGAAGCGAGGATCGGTTCTTGAGGAGGAGGCGCTGCCGTGGTTCCTCGAGATCTGCGATGCGCTAGTTTACCTGCATAGTCGGAATCCTGCGATCCTGCATAGAGATCTCAAACCCGGCAACATTAAGATCACACCAGATAATCGGGCAATGCTCGTGGATTTTGGTTTGGCGAAGATTGTTGAAACGGGTGGGGCGACGACGACCGGGGCGAAGGCGATGACGCCGGGATTTTCACCGCCCGAGCAATACGGAACAGGGAAAACTGATTCGCGCACCGATATATATTCACTGGGCGCAACCTGTTATGCTGTTTTAACCGCGACAATACCTGAGGACTCGCTTGAACGGGCGATGGGGCGTGATGAATTAACCCCCATTCGGAAACGAAACCCACAGATAAGCATCGCTCTTGCGAGTGTGATATCCAGGGCGCTTGCTGTGGATCCATCAGAACGGTATCAATCCATCGCCGAATTCGCTTCAGCAATGCAATCGGCATCTCGATCCAGGCACCCGACTATAGTCCGGGATTATGATAACCTGCAGCAAACTGTGATTCCGACCTCCGTTGATGATACGGATGGCACAGAACCCGTAATCTCTCGTCGAACTCGAAAACGCAGCATACCCAAATCATTGGTTGGCGGATTGGCTGCCATAGTTGTTCTGATAGGGCTGTTCGTACTCATCCCTGATCTTGGTCCAAAGCTGGTTGGGATCTTATCTCAGGGCTCCGCGCAACCCGCTTCCGCTACTTCTGAGGGCAGCGAGATTATTGATCCTGGTGCTACACCAACTCAAATTATTGCCGTCCTCACCGCGTCTTCAACACCGATATTGGCCGGGACGGACACACCGTCTGTGGTAGTGAGCGAGGCGACAGCGACACCGTTTTCACAACCTACCGCGACGTCTACAGGCGGAGGGCTCGGTCAAATTGCATTCGCTTCTAACCGAGATGGTCGAGCGCAGATTTATCTTATTAATATTGACGGAACAGGCATTCAACAACTTACAAATATAGAAGAGGGGGCTTGTCAGCCGGCCTGGTCACAGGCGGGTGATAGGCTTGTCTTCACTTCACCTTGCCGCGCCAACCAGGAGCAATACCCTGGATCGAGTTTGTGGCTGATCGACGTCGACCCCGTCGGGATTGCCTCGGAGCCCATGCTATTGCACACAGCTCCTGGGGGCGACTACGATCCTGCTTGGGATCCAAACGGCAATCGCATTGCCTTCACTTCGCTGCGGACCAATCGACCACAGATCTTCACCATGGATCTTGACGGCGAGAATGTCAAGAATCTCAATGACAACCTGGCTTACAATCGTCTGCCTGAGTGGTCGCCTACGGGGGATCGGATCATCTTCGCGAGCTCACTAAGTGGGATCACCGAACTCTGGATCATGCCCGCTCAAGGGGGTGATGCTGTGAAGTTCTCTGCAGGCGACACAGAACGAGACACGCACGCGGCATGGTCTCCCGATGGCAGTTTGATCCTCTACCAACGTGTTGTGGACGGGGGGCTCTCTAGGCTGGTTGTGGCGCCGTTTGAAGAAGCGGGGTATCTAGTTATCAGGGTTTGCCCTGAAGGACCACTTGCGGTACAGCCCATGTCGGAGCCAACCTGGTCCTCGGACGGGCAGTGGATTGCGTTTGAATCTTGGCCAGATGGTGAAAATCACGATATCGCGGTTATCACCCGCTCCTGTACGAATTACGGGGAGATTACATCCGACCCGCTTTGGGATTTCGACGCCGCCTGGCGTCCTACCCCTTGAATTTTCCGCTTGAAGCTTTGAAGCCAAGATTCGTCTGATTTAATAAATTAGGACAAGTGTCAGGTAGTCCATGGCACGTCCGTACTTGAAGATTGTCTGTTTGTTAGACCATAATCATTGTGTGAAGATGGCTGAATCGTGCGTCTTCAACTAGCTACTTATATGCAGGAATCTAAAGGAGTGGAATATGACGGCAAAGATCATTGACGGAAAAGCAATCGCGGCTGAACTACGCGAAGATGTCGCCAAAGGTGTGAAGGAATTAATCGCTGCGGGAGGAACTAAACCGGGTCTGGCAACGGTGCTTGTTGGTGATAACCCGGCGTCTCATACCTATGTGCGCATGAAACGAAAAGCCTGCGCTAAGGCAGGTATAGAATCTTTTCATCATGAACTGCCCGACGACGCTTCCCAGGAAGAAGTCGAGAAACTAGTAAAAATGCTGAATGAAGATTCCAAGGTGCATGGAATCCTTGTCCAGCTACCACTTCCGGCAGGTCTAGATGAGGAGCAGATTTTGCGAACGATCAGCATCGAAAAGGATGTTGATGGTTTCCACCCAGTGAACATAGGGCGTCTAGCACAGAAGGGCCGCGAACCGCTCTTCGTCCCCTGCACCCCCGCTGGATGCATGATCTTGCTGGAGAAAGCGGGAGCGCAGATAGAGGGGGCAAATGCAGTTGTAGTGGGCCGATCGAACATCGTCGGTATGCCAGCCGCACTATTGTTGGTGAAAGCCAACGCCACAACTACCATCTGCCATTCCCGCACGAAAGATTTGCCCGCGGTCTGCCGAGAGGCGGATATTCTCATCGCCGCCATAGGTCGGGCAGAGATGATCCGTGGTGATTGGATCAAACCCGGAGCATACGTTATTGACGTCGGCATGAATCGTGTTGACGACCCCAGCCGCGAGAGGGGGTATCGCCTGACGGGCGACGTAGCTTTCGACGAGGCAATGGAAGTTGCAGCGGCCATTACCCCTGTTCCTGGAGGTGTTGGCCCAATGACTATCGCCGGTTTGCTGGCAAACACGCTCCGTTCTGCCCAACGCACTTTACCCTGAGCGCGATTCGTAAACCAAATTACTCGCCGCCCTCTAAAAAAGGGCGGCGAGTTTGTTTTAAGTATGACAATTATCCTCCCAGACTATGTTGTCTGACAATTGACGCATTTTGGCGAAGATGCTAGACTCGCGTTGTCAATCCAGGGAGGGCTGATGGCGACTTTATTGATATGTAATGCCATGCTTCTGGTCACGATGGATGGTCAACGGCGTGAGATCCCAAATGGAGGTTTTTACGCCGAAAACGGCTGGATCAAGCAGGTTGGTCCCACTGACGAACTTCCCAAGAAAGCCGATGAAATCCTCGACCTCGATGGACATATTGTTCTCCCAGGTCTGGTCAACACACATCATCATCTATACCAAACACTCACACGCGTTATTCCTCAAGCGCAGGATGCCGATCTTTTTAGCTGGTTAAAAACTTTATATCCTATTTGGGCAGGGCTTACACCGGAGGCTATCCGCGTATCTACCCAACTAGGCTTGGCTGAACTGGCATTATCTGGCTGTACAACGGCATCTGACCACCACTATATATTCCCGAATGACTGTCGACTCGATGATCAGATCGAAGCGGCTCAAGCCATGGGCATGCGCCTGCACGCCAGTAGGGGGTCCATGAGCCTGGGTGAAAGCCAGGGCGGGCTGCCACCCGATGATGTTGTGGAGACAGAGGAGTTTATTCTCAAGGATACACAGCGGGTGATCGAGACCTATCATGATTCTAATCCTGGGGCGATGACCAGGATCGTCGTTGCCCCTTGCTCGCCATTTTCAGTTACGCCGAATCTCATGCGGGAAAGTGCAGCTCTTGCCAGGGCTAACGGCGTTCAACTCCATACGCATCTTGCGGAAACGCTAGATGAAGAATCATTTTGTGTAAACAAGTTTGGACATCGCCCCCTGGAATATGTTGAGATGCTGGATTGGGCCGGGGAGGATGTCTGGTTTGCGCATGCTGTCCATATCAACCCCGAAGAGGTCGAGCGGATGGCGGATGGTGGTATGGGTGTGGCGCATTGTCCATCATCCAACATGCGCCTCGCCTCAGGGATCGCGCCGATTAGACGTTATTTAGCTCGAGGTGTGAAAGTCGGTATCGGCGTTGATGGTTCCGCAAGCAATGATAGCTCTCATCTGATCGCAGAAGCACGTCAGGCAATGCTGCTCTCGCGGGTTGGAGCTGCTGTTGCTCCGGAGATCGACGGCGAGGAATCATTGATGACTGCCCGTCAGGTTCTCGCTCTGGCTACCATCGGAGGGGCGGAGGTTTTGGGGAGAGATGATATCGGAGCTCTTCAAGAAGGTATGTGCGCGGATTTCATCGCCATGAACTTAGACCGGATTGACTTTTCGGGTGCGCTTCACGATCCATTGGCGGCGATGTTCTTCTGTAATCCTGTGCAGGTCGATTACAACTATGTCCATGGCCGGGCAGTAGTTTCAGAGGGGGTGCTGCAGCCCGTCGAACTTCCATCGCTAATAGAGGCCCATAATCGCGCAGCATTAAATCTAGCCAATAGGGATTGAGTTATTGGTTCCATTCCTTACATTGTGAAAGAGAGGATGATGGATACTCAAAGTTTGAGCAAATTAAGCCGATCACTCGTCGATGTCGCCATGGGCAGAAAACCGGCGGATGTCGTCATACGCGGCGGCCGCTGGGTTTGCGTTCAGTCCGGGGAAATACTCCCAGGGTACTCCGTTGCGATTTTTGGGGAACGCATTGCCTTTGTGGGTCAGGATGCGAGTCATACCATAGGGCCTGAAACTCGGGTTATCGAGGCAGAAGACCGCCATATTGTCCCCGGCTTGTTGGATGGCCATATGCATGTTGAGTCGGGCATGATCACTGTTGGAGAGTTTGTGCGCGCGGTGGCCCCGCGCGGCACTACAGGGATGTTCATCGATCCTCATGAGATCGCAAATGTATTCGGGCTTGATGGTGTGCGTCTCATGGCAGATGAAGCGGCTGTGCAGCCTATTCATGTGTGGGTGCAGGTTCCATCTTGTGTGCCATCCGCCCCGGGCTTGGAGACGCCCGGTGCCGCGATCGGACCTGATGAAGTTGCCGAGGCGCTGTCCTGGCCGGGGATCATTGGGTTAGGCGAAATGATGAACTTCCCGGGTGTCTTCAACAGCGACGAGAAAATGCACCTGGAGATGGCGGAAACCCGCGCTGCAGGAAAGGTCACGGGAGGGCACTACGCTTCGCTCGATCTGGGTAAGCCGTTCCACGGCTACGTAGCCGGGGGACCGGAAGATGACCACGAGGGCACCCGTCTGGAGGATGCGCTTGCGCGCGTCCGCCAGGGCATGAAGGTGATGATGAGGCTCGGGTCAGCGTGGCATGATGTAGCGAGTCAGGTGCGAGCTGTCACGGAAGAGGGTCTCGACCCTCGCCATTTCCTCCTGGTGACCGACGACAGCCACTCCGGGACATTAGTGCATGATGGGCACATGGATCGCGTTGTGCGGCATGCAATCGAGCAGGGTCTGGAGCCGATCACCGCTGTTCAGATGGCCACGCTCAACACCGCGGAGCATTTTGGTCTCGCCGGCGATATCGGCCAGATCGCTCCCGGGCGGTATGCAGACATACTGCTCGTAGGCGAGCTGGAGTCCTTTGCTGCAGAGATGGTCTTTGCACGTGGCAAGATCATCGCCGAGGACGGCGAACTCCTGGTGGATATCCCCGATTTTGCATATCCGCCTGAGGTGAAATCCTCCGTCCGCCTTGGAAAAGAACTCAGCGCAGAAGATTTTTCTGTCGATGCATCAAAGGATGGTGTTTTTACTGTCAACGTCATCGGAGTCATTGAGAACCAGGCTCCGACGCAACATCTTAAAATGGAAATGAAGGCGGTAGATGGAGCGATCGCGGTTGATATCAAACAGGATCTCGCCAAGGTCGCACTTGTTGAGCGTCACCGGGCGACGGGTGAAGTGCAAGTAGGGTTTGTCCACGGTTTTGGATTCGACCGCCCATGCGCCATCGCCTCAACCGTAGCGCATGATTCTCACCATATGATCGTCGTCGGGACAGATGAAGCGGATATGGCTCTGGCCGCCAATCGGCTCGCGGAAGTAGGCGGTGGACAGATCGTTATCCGCGAGGGGAAGACTGTCGCCTTGGTAGAGCTGCCGATCGCGGGCTTGATGTCGGAGGAACGGGCAGAGATTGTCGCCGAGAAGGCTGAACGGGTTCTCGACGCTTTTAAGGAATGTGGCTGCACGCTGAACAATGCCAATATGCAGCTCAGCCTTCTGGCACTCGTTGTTATTCCTGACCTGCGCATCTCCGATAAAGGCCTCGTTGACGTCAACCGGTTTGAGGTAATTCCTGTGGTGGAAGGCGGGGAGTAGGCTCTCCGAAGGTTGGTCTTCCAAGGCAGACAACGCGAGTGAAGAAATGAGTCGAATGGAGTTACGAGAAGAGACGAAGCGCCGCCCTCTTTACCAAAGGACGGCTGAGACTCTTTCTGAGATCCTTGAGAGCGTCGAACCAGGGACGTACCTTCCGTCTGAACCAAAGTTAGCCCGCAGCCTTGGGGTTTCACGCGCCACGCTGCGCGAAGCGATGCGAATCTTCGAGCGGCGAGGGATGATTGTACGTCGTCAGGGGGTGGGCACGTACGTTACTCAACTGCCTCATGTGATCGACACCGGGATCGAAACCCTGGAGAGTATCGAGCGTCTCGCAGATAGGATCGGCCTTAAGGTCGAGACGGGGGACCTGGAAATCCGTGAACGGACAGCGACAGAGGAAGAACTGCGGCAATTCAGATGGGGAAATGAACTTCCATTGATCGAAATCTCGAGAGTGATCCTTGCTGAAGGAAGACCCGTTGCCTTCCTTATTGACATTCTCCCGGAAAAATATCTGCCTGTGGATATCAAGGCTGGTGAATTCCGGGGTTCGGTCCTGGAAGTACTCCTTCAGCGTGATGAACCTGAAATCTGGCAATGTCCCACAGATATCACCGCAGTATCGGCTTCCCCGGAGGTGGCCCGCCATCTGAATATTCAGCGCGGGGATGCCTTGCTGTTCTTCGAGGCCCGGCTTTATTCAAAAGAAGGAGAAGTTATCGACCACACCTATAGTTATTTCTTGCCTGGCACCTTTCGCTTTCATATTAACCGTCAGGTGCCATAAGTGTGAAGCAGGGGGTTACAAATAAGGGGCAGACAAACCGACGAGTACCAAAAAACGAAATGGAGGAGTAGATTCATGCGCAGTTTTTCAGGACGAGACATACTTTCCCTCAAAGGATTTGAGAGGGAAGAGTATTCCCGAATTTTCGAAGTGTGTGACCGTTTGGCGCCATTTGCGCGCGATCGACGCAATACAGATTTGCTCTCGGAGAAAACGCTGGTTACAGCTTTCTATCAACCCAGCACTCGAACCCGTCTTGCTCACGAAGCAGCGATGATACGCCTGGGCGGGCAAGTGACAGGTTTTGCCGATGCGAAGATGACCCGCGCCGGGGATTTTTATCGGGAGTCCATCAAGGACACAGTGAA
>RCNB010001494.1_pt1 | contig 14690 bp, 6 predicted proteins | sample 2041321 | NCBI WGS metagenome assembly RCNB01 (sample SAMN09708232, study PRJNA481090) | Marine sediment metagenome, whole genome shotgun sequencing project. | reverse complement strand
ATCAGCTGGATTTTCTATCTTAAAATCTTCAAATTCAGCTCTTGCGTCAGCATCACCGACTAAGAATTTATTTAATAAATAATTAATTACTTCGGCATTCATGAGAAAATTTTGATCTATTGTTGAAAAGGCAAAAGATTCAAATCCTTCAGGATTAGACAAATAAGCAGTAATTGTAGCAATATCAACCATTCCCAAATCCTTTACATCATCAAAAGGACTAATAATTTCTTTAGAAGGTGGTGTATTTCCAATAACTGTTTTAACAAGCAATCTCATAGAACAAGATACAAGCATATTTAATACGAATTCCCTTTCGTAACCTGCTACATTCTCTAATCCCCATATTGCTGAACACCATGCTTTTGTTCTTGAAAGTCTTATAAGTCCTAATAATAAAACATAAATCTTCGCATGACCCATTGTATCAGGTTTAGTTGTTTCATCAAATATAGATAATAGCTGATAATCCCATCCATTATTTGCATCTTTTATATGGCTTTTTAGTAAATTATTCAATACATAATAAGCATCTAAGAAGTTACGTTCGAATTGTGTATCTATTTCAAAAGCATCAAAAAGAATGTTTTTATCTTGCTCAGAGCTTTCGCCTATGAACAAAGATGGCGAAGTTACTTGTTGCATTAATATACCAGATGAATCATCTGGAGCTAACCAATGACTTCCTCCAGCGCTTCCACCTACTGTGAATAATGGTAATCCAGTATCTGAAGCAAATTCTAACCCCAAATCTTCAGCGATTTCCTCTAAATCATACTGTTCAAATAAAATATCTGTCCATTCAATAACAGATTCTACCATTGTCATTAATGCATCTGAGTAGAAATTATAAGTAGCATAATCTGTGCTAGCTTCAGAGATCTCCATATCATCAAATTGAAGTGGTGAAGAACCTGTTTCACTTTTGTGTCTAATATAATCAGATATGATTAACCACATTTCAGTCCATGAAATATCATCTCCAACTTTAAAATTCAAAAGTGGTGATAAGAAACTAGTATCTGGATTCTTACTCATAACTTCATTAAAGCCTAAGTTTTCAATTTGCACATCATTGATACCATAGATTTTGAATGTGAAACATAGAGAATCATTAACACCCGGTGCAAGTCCCCATTGATCATTAGACCATTCCCATTCATTGTTATAATCATCATAAGTACATTCTCGATAACGTGATTCAAGTTGAACGAATGTTCCATGTTCATCTTGATCAATATAGGTGTTCAAAAAGTAGCATTCAATTTTGTTAGGAACATTTGAGGAATAATCACCTAAGAATTCTGCCCAAAGAATGTTCCCAGCAACATTAGATCCATCACCATATATCCATGTACCAAAATTAGAACCTGTACTAGCTACAGGTAGAGGTATGGTATTACTTTCATAGAAAGCACTATCATACATGTGGCAAGATTCTAAGAATAATTTTATGCCCAAACATAACATGTCAAAATCAGCTAAACTTGTAGAGGTAGTAAGCCAATAGGTAAGCTCATCATACCAGTAATCAACTCGACCATCGATATAGGCACTAATTAATTCAGGTGTTGGGTTATTTGCTAACCATGTGGGAAAATTAGGAGCATTGATATCAACTGCACCATTTAAACCTGATTCAACGTTATCAGAACGCAGATTATATTCAAGCATTGGTGTATTATTTGGATCTTCTCCATACTCATCCCAGTACTCATTGAATTGCCGCATGTAATTATTAGTGAATATGGATTCTCCGAGTAACTCTTTAACATTCGAGTAGAGACTCTTTGTTGTTAAATAACTATCAAATAATGATTTGAAGAATTTCTTATAGTCAGTATTTATTGTTCCCATATCATCTAATGGTGGATTACCTAAGAAAAGTATAGAACCACCATTTAGCGTTATCTTGGCTTGTAGCATAGGATTCTTGAATAAATCTATACCTAAATCATACGGATCTTGATACTGCATACAATCCAATGTTTGATACCGTTCATATAATCGGTAATCGGGAACGTCCAGTAAATTGTCAGGATTATTATAATACTTGATGTAGCTTGTGGAGTCGAACCCTCCTCCTAGGGAGAAATTAAATTGATAATTTGTTTCGCTTGATTTATCAAGGATTATAGAAATAAGGTTGTATCCTAATTGTACTTCATCATTTGCTTGCCTAATTGTATCGCTTCCTGAAACAGCTAGGTTACCATTAATATACAACTCAGAATAGGTTGACTCACTTCTTAACTCAAAGAAGTAATTTGCATAATCAGAGGAGTACAAGTAGCTATGAGCAATTACCGCTACATCTTGTGACCATTCGAGTGGGAAATCAATGTAAATTTCTTCGCCACTACTGAACGTTTTGAGAGGAGCTTCACCAGAAATCAAGAAATCATCAAGTCTTAAGAAATTAGCTTTATCAGTAGCTGTAATAGTAATCATTTGATTATTATAATTAGCTTCATTAAAGTAGTAAAGATTTGAGAGTTGAATATCTACACCATGGGTTTGCATCGTCTCTATTGGTTTCCTCAAATCAATACTAAACATTCCATTGTAGAAATCATAATTGATGTTTATTAGTTGGAAGTAATGCAGATTTCCATTTTCATCAAAAATAGCTTCTTGATCATGATATTTACCTAAAATCAAAGTTTGATTCTTTGCAAAAACATAGTAGAGATTTACTTCTCTTGTAGTTGCTGCATCCCAGAAAGTAAATTGCATGACATATTGACCATAGGTTCTATCAACTTCTTGTGTGAATTTTAGACCAAGTTCAAATGAGACTTGATAGAAATTAGCTAATGAGTAATACTCAGGAGTATCTTGAAACATTGGTAAACTTAATTCTGCTTGTAAGCCATTCCATTCACCTAGAGGTTCATCGCCAGTCAATGGATCAACGCCCATCTCTGTTCTAGGATTGATTTGCAAATTGTCAATTTTACAAGCGACATTATTAGATATTCCTGCTACGCTTTTCGCTAAAACAGTAAGATTTAGAATTTTTGGTAAATCATTCCATCCATTATAGAAATCAATATCATACAATTCTGTCTTGATATTTTCTTTGAAATGAACCCATTGTCCTGTCCCTGTTACTGGTCCTAAGATATGTTTTTCTTCATTATCAAAGGTTGAGAGAATTACTTCTAAAGTCGATAAATCATCATCTAACCAATAATCAAATTCAAGGTAAACATTGGTAATTGAATAGAATTTATCATAGTGATCAATATTTACTCTAGTACTTAAACCGACACCAATTACTCCATAACCCCACGGTTTTACTGCTTCTCCATACCAACATGAACCGCTTTTACCGTCACCACTTAGACCAGTGTAATTTTCAGTTATGTATCCAGCTGGATCATAAATAATATCTTGAATATAGGTATCAGGATAAAAGAAAGAGTTAGGCTCAAAGAAGCCATTTTGAATTATTGTATCTTCTGCTAGGTACAACGCTTGATCATTCAAGGGTTCTGGTTGTTTAAATTTACATTCCAATAAATCCATTTGGAGTAAAATATCTGTAAAACAACTGCCAGAAAATCGTTCATTTGACCAAGCACCAATTTCTAATGTAAGGTAATCTGTTGGATCTAAGACAATTTCACAAATATCATTATAGCTCATAGGTATCTCAAAACTTACTGAGATTGCATCATCCTTAGTAGAGCCATAGAGGTAACTTCCTAAAATTGAACGATAAAAAACATCACCACAACCAAAGAATTCAGGTAACTCATTAATCGTTAAATTATATCCTTCATGGAAGCTTTTATCTTTATTATGTAGATAAAAGAATAATCCTTCACCATCAGGATAGAATGATCTTACTCTTAATTGTAGATTTATTTCAAAACAATCTGCGGTTAAAATTTCTTCATAATTAATTAAATCGTCAATGTTAAAACTCATTGAAGTTCCTACGATTCGATCATACCCACTACTTGCGTCTTTTTCTACTAAATTTATTCGCCAAATATCACCATTGAAACCCCATAAACCATCAAATTTAAATTCATTAGTTACGTCGAAATTTGCTGTTACATCTCCTCCATAATCTGTTCGATAATAATTATTCCCACTGGGATCCATATCGTAATTGTGTCTGAAAAGAATATCATCGTATTTTTGTGAAGGATAACTTGAAGGATCAATAATACCCATCATAGGGTAATCATCAGTGTATCGAGTATAATCAGCATCGCCGGTATCCGAAATAGACCATTGGCTTGTTTCACCATTAATTGGGAACGTATCATAGAATAAAGCGGTACTTGGATTTCTAGTATTTTCATCAATGAATGTATCATACCCATACGAACCAAGCTCGTAACTGTATCCTTCCGGAACCATTGTGTAATACCATTCTGTCTGGTAATTGTATGGATTATTCCAAATGAGTTCTTTGCCTGGGAATCCTTCATTTGTTGTTGTATCAGTAGCCATCCATTCAATGTAGACATTCCATCTATTTTGCATCATTTGTAAAAAGTAAGGATTCAATTTGTAATCCACATTTTGAACTAGACTGTTATGAGTGATGTCTGTGAAATGGGAACTTGAACCTGCGAATTCGGATATTCTAAATTCTGATCCATCAGCTAAACTTTTAGTTGTCAATATCGGGAAGTTTGCAATCATATTATCATTATTTTCGAGGATGTATTCAATTCCATCTTGCACTTGATAAGCAAGAGTATACAACCAAGAGAGATAATTACCATCAATGCTATAATACGGTCTATGCCCAAAAGAGCCAAACCATCTATTGTTCCTAAAGAATACAAAACCATCTGTTAAATTCAAGTTTGAAGAATTATCAATATTAATGAACAAACTATTCGATGTCCATAAATCTGTTAATCCAAAACTTTCCAATGTTTGAATGTTTATTGGGTTTAATGAGTAATAACCATCTTCTACTTGTATAGTACTTGTTTTATTTGCATACCAAATATTATCCAGTAAGATTGTAGTTGAATAATTATTATTGTATTCAAGCTCACCAGTAATTGAACTCACGGCGAAAGGCAATGTTTCAAACCGAATGCTTTCAAGATAAGCTGTTGAGCTAATTGTTAGGTTAGCTAGTTCGTCAAAGAGTTCTCTTCTAAAGCTGAACCAAGAACCTAACTCAAAATTAGTTTCTTCTTCGATAGAATTCAAAGGAATATACCTGATCAAGGTATTATTGCTTGCAAAGTAAGTATCGTTACCGATTAGTCCTAATCGATACTCAATTCGATACAGATTATCATCATCGTCTAGTAGTTCAAGGGAAAGATTAACAGGAACAAGAGAATTGAAATCAATATTCAATTCAAACCCGGGTAGAATTTCTATTGGAATTCCAAATTCTTTGAATAATGCTGAATAATAATTATCATACTCAATTAATCCGAGTTTTTGTTGATCAAGTTTTATTATTGCAGAGAGTAATTCACTCTCATTGTTTTCTACAAACCAACCTTCTGATGTGAATCTATCAAAAGAATCACTGAAAATAATTTCAGAATCAAAAATATCATTGGTAACTCCTAAGTTGTAGAAATTATTATCATCATAGTATCCAAGAACATAGTTTTGACGGACAAGCTCATTTTCAGTATTCACCCAAAAGATACCAGTTTTACTGTCAGCATAATTTGTCATAAAGAACGGTGTCGATGAATCAACTTCATCCAAATAGATTGGTGCAGTTATTCCACTAAAGACATCTGTTGACCGCAACCATAATTTGAAGATTGAACTTTTTTCTGTTAAGTAAACTGTTTGTAGTTTATCTTTCTGATTTATTGAAACAACGTTTTGAAGATTGTATTGTGTGGCTACTAGTTGTACTTCCTCTGTTGCTCTCCATTGATCGTACACTCCTTTCCATTTTTGATAGTATATAGGTTGAGGAGTAATAGACCTGTAAAGGAGATGATATTCATTATCTAGGAGTTGTAATTGTGCAAAATCAACATTAATTGCACTACTAATTTGTTGAGGTTCAGTAATTTGTAATCCAGTTGGGTTTATTGTTGTACCAACTATCCTAGTTTTTAAATCAATTTCAGAGGTCCAACATACTTCCACTAACCCATGACCAGCAACAATAACAGGATGAGAATCATCTTCCAAAGTAGTAGAGATCAATGTTTGTGTAGAAAATGTTCCTAACTCTGTTATATTACAATAATAGATATTCCAATGAGTAGAATCATATCCTGACCAAACTAAATGTAAGAGACCATTATCAATTGATAACGCTAAATCCTTTGTTGGTCTTGTATCTGGAAATATTATTTCCACCCAATTTTCTCCTGAAAGATAAGCAGAATGGATTTTTACTATTCCAATGCTGTCTTCCTCCCAAAAAGCGAATGCTGTAGAACCTAAGACTTGGTACTGAATATTGGAAATATCAGTTCCAACACTGTATGTTGCGAGTAATTTTGCTGTTCTATAACCGGAATCATAAACGATAGAATACAATGAATTCTCTGTTACAGCAAGGTTTGTTGTTTCAAAGAAAGTAATGAAGTCTGAACTATCAATCGCTTCTACAAATAATAATTCACTAAAGGTTTGATCAGTTACAACAGGTAAAGCAAAATCATCTCGAGGGAGTAAGCCATAATTACTACTTCTAAGAACCGTCGAGAATGGTAAGCCACCTATAGCACTGATTAAACTGCCTCCTACTCGATATGAACCAATTGAATTATGTTGACTTTCTCCTTGTGACATCCAGCTATTAACTAACGGTACCAAATTCTCAAATAAGGGATGTGTGAGAACGAGTAAACCCGTTGGATATTGTTCCATCCAGTCAACTAATTGTTGATCTGAACTTATTCGAACAGTATTTGCGGTAGTGCTTAACACATCAAATAAAATATTTGCAAGTTGCCCAACTTCATCAGCTGGCATATAAGGAGAATTTTCATCTGTTAAAGATCCTTCATTATAGAATATCCCCACATCTCGGCTTTTTTGACTAAACGTGAAAAAGATATTATCAAGCATTAATTCATATGATTCTCCTGCATCAAGATCAAAATCAACTTGAACGTTAAGAGTTACTTTATCCCCTTTGTGAGTTGCTATAAAATCCTTGAAAGAAGAACTGTTCACTACATTGCGAGTCCATGCGGTGTTAACTTCTGTTACGAATTCTCCGTTTGGGAATAATTCATAGGTCGAACTGTTCAAGAATCTGATTTTTAATTGGACATCATTGTCAGGTATCCTATTTGCTTTTTGACAAATTGATAATGCAACATCCAAGTAGTTGTATGGGATGGTCAAATTTTGATACATGTTAAGATTCGTGGTTACTCCTTCACCAGTTTGCACATAGAGAACAGGAGCTAACAGTCCATCATACTCGTACAGTGTTGCATTGATATTTTCATCATTATACTCTGTTAACCAACCATCTGCTGAATCATTTAGTTTGGAGTCGTAGAAAACATCATTCATGTATGGGTTAATGATTATCGAACTTGTTATTTCCTCAATAGCAGGAATAATTGCTTGGTAGAGACCATTATTATCATCATATGGTTCTGGTTCTGCATATGGATTTCCAACGTACTCTATGATTGAACCTTGCTTATTGAACAGAAAATCAACAAAAGCTTCTCCTTCCATAACATCCATTCGTTCAATAAAAGCTCCTTGATCTACTAGCAAAAGATCATATAAGCTTAATCGTTCGTAGAGTTTCTTATCTGGTTCCAAATACATAGCTAATTCGCTATTATACTGATCTAAAAATCCGAAGATCCGCTTATCACTATACAATGAACTAAGGTAATCATCAATATAACTGCCATAATCTACCCCAACATTCATCCCTGGAATGTAAGCTACACCACTTGCATCAAAGAATTTAGCGTCTTTCTGATACTCGTACTGGTCTGGAGTGAAGAGTGTTCCTTCGATTGGCATAGACGAATGAGTACAAAAATCAGTGAGTTTTTGTACCGATAACAAATCAGTAGTTTTAGTATTCAAATCTAAAAAGTAACTTGACCAATCAACTACCTCTCCTTTATTTCTCCCTGAGAGATAAACATAATTTTCTTTTGATGTGCTCCATCGTATTTGAGGAATCCAATCATTATAGATAGATTTCTTTCCAAGAGAACTCTTAAACTCTTTCTCAACATAATACCCAATCTCTACTCTATCATTAATTACTAGAGATACAGGTAACTCATTTACTATCTGTGCTTCTTCCCCGAGTACAGCATACCTATTGATTGTATAATCAGCAAATAATTTTGAAGCGACAGTGGGTTTGCCTTCATCTAATGCTTTGATGAACTCATTTCCAACACTACTTGTTTGCTCTGTTGTTGTTTGTGGGTTTGCTTGTTTCTTTATGATCTCTAACCACTCGTTCAGGTAAATAATCCTCATCTCTTTACTAACACGAGCAGGATCTATGGCTTGTAATCGTTCCATCTCCTTAATGCTTGGAAAATAAACGAATAATAAATCACAATCTGCATACTTGACAAACGTCCACACACCGTTTACAGGAACCATTTTTCCTATCTCGATGTGAGCTCTAACTTGCGCTCTCATATCATACAGTGGAGAAAGCGTTAATTCGATTTCTTCTAGTTCTTTCGGATTCTCGAATGAACTTCTAAGACATATCTCAGCCCATGAATAATCTAAGGACTCTACTTCCTTTCGAATATCCTTAACGCCTTGGTCAATCAATTCATTGTAGTACAAGATTGACTGTCGTTCTTGATAATCCTCACCATATCTAATTGAATTGTTTTGATGAGAGATCATTCCTATCTCTGAGACTATAAAAATCCCAATAATCACAATACACATACTTAATGCTAGTTTTTTATTTATCTTCATAGTGTAAACTCACCTTTGTTTGGGTTACTTACAAAATTAGTTGAGAGATCATCTCGTAGAGAGGATGGTTGTCCTTCATCCCCGAGTATTTTTTCGTTTACGGACATTAAGCCCACAATTACTAAACTTACAATATTTCCTTTTAAAGAGCTAAAATTATTAGAGAACCGATATTTTTGCACTGAATATTCCTTTTCTGTGAACCACTGCATAAGAGAAACCGGTAGATTGTATGGATGAATGTTTTTAAGCACCGCTTTTTATCGGAGCGCCACTTTTGCATTCTGAACCGATCAAAAAGTCGACGGCAGGTAAGTATGGTGTAGTACAAAGTGTCCAAGAAACATAGGATTTTTGGTACAAAACGTTCTATCATAGGAAGTGTTGATTCATATTTTAAGGATATTTTTAAATCTAATTAAGTGAAAGCAATCTCTACTAATCATAAGAGTGATAGTCACAGAATTAGGTTAACTTTACGACAAAAAAACAAAAAATATATAATATTACAGCATTATATAATAAACTAATTCTTTGATTAATATTTAATCAAAGAGAAAGGAGAGTGTGTTATGAAAAATAATCATAAAAGTATATTATTCTCAACTTCAATTTTGATTGTAATAACATTTACATTAGTTGCAAATACTGTTGTTGTAAATGCTCCAGTCCGACCAATGCAAGAGATCCAAATCTTTGTTACAAAGGTTGTATGTACAAATCTTCCTGCTGGAGCTTGGTATTCACTTACATTATATCCTGAATATTTACGGTTATTTGCATACTACGGTGATGAATTAACTCAAGATTCAAATTATGAGGATTGGTATGGTGGCAGTTTTCTCTATCCTCCCGGTATGTCATATGGCTCACATACATACTACAACGACTTATATTGTAGTTGGTCTCTTTGCATGGACTTTGATCAAGAGGAAATAACTGGAATACAAGGCGAAGTTTACTTAAAATACAAATTAACTCATCACAAGTCAATACCAGTAAATCAATATATGACCGTATACTATGACACCAATTCTTATGATACAGAATTTTATACGAGAATCTATTATGGAATGGGCACTGTTGATGTTTATTTAACATTTCTACTATTAAGTTGAAATGTTTTTTTTTTCAAAAAAATACTAAATAAAAAATGGGTGAATAAAATATGAGAGTCGTGCTATATCACTTATTAGCAAAACACAAATTATTACTTAAAACAATAATAATTATTGGTTTACTTTCTTTAACTATTCTAGCTTTTCTTTTTCCTGCTCAATTAGCATCTCCGCATATCATAAGAAAATATTTTCAAATATCACAACCAATTTACATTGGTGAAGATTTACAAGATATTTATCTTAGTGGTCCAGATTTTATGTTTACATGTCCAGTAGAAAATCTTTCTTTTATTAATGACTTCAATCAAATTTGCAAAGAAACATCTTTGAGTATTTATGATATTTACCAACCATTATCAATCGGAAGCTTTTGTATAGAGGAGATAACTACTGCTAATAAATCTGCAGAAAAATGGTCTATATTTGGAATAAATAAAGAAATATACTCTGAATTGGTTAGTTCAACAAATTCAAGTCTTGATAATGTTCCAATATTGATAACTAAACAATCTACACCATGTGGTTTGTTTAGCTTTAATTCCAATAAAATTGGAAATTTCAATTTAACTATAAATCACAATCTATTATCTTCAGATTTACCAGATAAATTACCATCATTTAATGGCTTTTTAGAAAAACGACCATACAGTCCAATTAATGAATCTCATATGATTTTTATCCCAAACAATAGTTTTCAAACCATATTTCAAATAAATGAATTTCTATTTCAAGGATATATTAAGTTTTCATCCTATCAAGAAGATATCTTATATTGGTCTCTAGATGCACCGAAAAAAATCAAGATGTTTAAAGAAAATCTTTACCAAAACCTTCAAGCTAAAGAGCCATCAGTATCCTATTATTTTTACCAAACAATATACGATAAAGAGTGGTTAGCAGAAAATAATGCAATAATTGTGAATATAATCTATTCGTTTATTCATGCACTTCAATTAATTATCTGGGGACTGTCTGGTACAATAATTTTCTTGACATTAATAAAAATGCAACAAAGTAATAAAAATAAAGAATTTCAGATGCTTCTTGCAGGCAAGAAATTTAGGACAAGGTTACTTATGATTCTCTCAGAAAATTTTCTTATCGTTACTGGTTCTTCAGTTATTGCCTATGGTTTGTTTTGGCCATTTGTAAAGCTACAGTCACTTCTCTTTAATTTTCCATTTGATTTCTACAATAAAAATGTCAGATTAGCTCTAATTGCATTTCCCGTTTGCTTATTTTTTGGTTTGTTAATTATTTATCTTGATTTTGAATTTCACTTGCGTAGAACGCTCAATAATGGTCAAACAGAAAGTGAAGATTATCACCCTTTTACTAAAATTCCCAGATATATTCGTTACCAGATCATTTTGGTTTTTATTTTCTTGATATGGTTACTAAATCGTTCTTTACAACCATTTCTTTTTCAAATGGGCGTTTTATTAGGTATAGGAGTAATCAGTGGAATGTTATTCTTATTAATAAAAGGAGTCATTTGGCTTGTCCGTATAATTACTAAAAAAATCAAACACAAAAAGGATAAACCACTAACTAACTTTGCTCTTTTACTAGACTTGTGGAAAAAACCAATCAATACAAGGTTTATTCTCAACGGCTTTATTGGAACTCTTATCATTGGACTTTGCATATACAGTATTGTAACTGCTGAAGTGCAAAAAACATCGATGTATGTGGCAAATGATTATTGTGCAATTAAAACAACTGTTAGTCTTCCGAATAATAATACCGAATCTATTGAAGGTTTTCTTCAGAACAATACTTTGCTAAATGAACATTATACAAAATTAGTCTATGCACTTCACATTCCAGATGATAATAGTTCATTACTCCATAAAAATCAAACAAAAGCGGGATTAGCCAACGATTTTTGTGAATTACATGGTATTAACCTTACTAGTTATCAAACATTCTATGCCTCATGGCGAACAGAAAATTGGTTACAAGATAACATAGCAGCTAAAAAACTAAATAGTACAAATGTATTTGCAAGCAAGAATTTTGCGCGGCTAGGATATGAACTTGGAGACATGATTACATTAGCTAATAATCAAAATCTTTCTATTGCAGGTTTCCTTGATCAGTGGATTGGGATACCTAGTGGTACCGATAATATTCTTGTTCTTGAAAACAAAGTTATGGAGAAACTACTTTTAGATACTAATAGTTCATTAGAGTATCGATTTAGATTCGATGTTGAAGAAAAGTCCATTGAACACTCTGTTGAATACCTCCTCAAACATTTGAGTAACACAAACAAGCCTTTTACTCTAAGCTATATTCCTCCAGAAATGATTGAGGGAATAAAAATAGTTTTTCTCTTTCCAATAATAATGACTCTTGAGTCTTTAGTTCTCTTCATTATTGCTGCTAGTATTTACAACAATCTTACGAATATTTATTCCAGTGATGAAGCACGGACACTTGGAATTCTTTTTATGAGTACAGACTATAGAAAAACATTGTTCCAAATGAAGCTTTTTGAAATACTCATATCTACAATCCCTATTGTAATTATTGTAATTAGTATACCAGTTATTTATCTAATTATGGTAATCAATTCTTATAATCTCTTAGGTATAATAACTCCACGTCTAGGATTATCTGAAAATGTAATACTTTACTCAACAATTATTGTATTGGTTTATCTTCTAATACTCATTGGGCAAAATAGTTTCGATTATTTGAAGTACCGTAAATTACAAGCACATCTGTTATTCCGTCATATCGAATGAATCAAGGAGAGCTAACAAAAATGAAAAATAAAATAAAACTACGGGCATTCGATCTAACCAAGATATTTGCTCATCCTTCAAAGGAAAAAACAAACATACCTCTCTTTGCAGGAGTCTCTTTTGAGCTGACCGACAAGAAAATTAACTTCATAATAGGTCCTTCAGGATCAGGAAAAACTACCCTCATAAAGATACTAATGAGCATCGAACCTATTAATGCTGGAGAGATCTTTTTGAACGAGCAAACAATACACACACTAACAAATACAGAACGAAGCAGCTACTTACAAAAGATTGGCTACATAAACCAGTTCCCAGCTAAATATCTCTCTATAGAACTTACAGCGCAACAAAACCTCACTCAAGCATTATTTCTTCATAAAAAATTACCAAAAGAAGAACGAAAAAAAATAATTCAATCAATTGCTGAAATATTCAATATTGAGGAGCTACTTCAACAAAGAACCCTCTACCTTTCTGGTGGCGAGCTTCGAAGACTCAGCCTCGCCTGTAGTACGATTTTTAGTCCAATGATACTCTTTTGTGATGAACCAACAGCACAATTGGATGAAGAGAACAAGAAAGCAGTAATGCAGTCAATCCTAGATTTACAAAAAGAAACTAACTGCTTGATTGTTGTAGCAACGCATGATCAATCAATAATAGATTTTGGTGACGTTTTTGAGATTAAAGAAAGGAGGATACACAAATGGTAATCGTTAAATTAAAAAATATTCACCATAGCTTTACTAGAAAAATCAAGAAGCAGGTTTCTATTCTGAAGATCCTGAAAGGAGTAAATCTTTCGGTTACTGACAAAGAGTTCACTATTATCTCAGGCCCATCTGGATCAGGAAAGACAACATTACTACAAATCATCGCTACTATGCTACACCAACAAACTGGAGAACGTATAATTTTCGGTACAAACTACTCTTCTGTGCAGTCTATTCAAGATCTAATTCCAACAAGAAGGAAAATTGGTTATCTTTTTCAACAACCATACCTCCCTCCAAATATGAAAGTTAAGGATTTCATTGTTTTGCAAGCTATGCTTTCTGGTATTGGTATTAAATCAGCAGAGCAGAATACAATTTCACTTTTAAAAGAATTTGATATGATGGATTTTGCCGAGCATTATCCTAAGAAGCTAAGTGGTGGAGAAAAACAAAGAATTGCTCTTGCGGGAATATTAGCAAAAGACATCAAATTGTTATTACTAGATGAACCAACAGGGTCCCTTGACTCGACAAATAAAACAATTATCTGGGAAACAATAACCAGTCTAAAAGAGAAAGGAATTACCATCATTGTTGTAACACATGATAAGTCTGTAAAATCATTCGCGGATAGCACCTATATATTAAATTATGGTGTATTAATTTAAAATTTATAATGTTAATAGATTATATAAAATTAAATGAAAAGAGCACAAGAGAAGGGAAACCTTTTACGCTTTCATAAAGATTAAGATTCCTTTTCTCAAGTCTAAGATGATTATTGGTATTTTTGGTTTAGTTCTTTCCAGTACGATTATCGTATTGGTCAGTCTTATGGCTGTTGCTTTTTTCAAATATTCAGCTGAAGAACTTACCGCAGAAATACGCACTTTAAGTATCTCATTTTATTCTTCACAGATCTATGCTTGTATTGTTTTTTGTTTTTCTAGATATTTGTACATTTCTAATGGAATATTTGCTTTGAATCCATTAAGATATTGGTATTTATATCTAAATATTGTATCTGGAAAATTCCAATAAACATTATCTTTAAACACTATTGTTGTATCAATATATTCACAAGTTTTTGGATTAGTTATGAAATCAGATTGATTATATTCAATGTATTCTTTTCCAGGCAATGATTTTAAATTAGAAATTAAATCATAATCTTCATATCTGGACACATCATTAAC
>RCNB010001493.1_pt1 | contig 14691 bp, 9 predicted proteins | sample 2041321 | NCBI WGS metagenome assembly RCNB01 (sample SAMN09708232, study PRJNA481090) | Marine sediment metagenome, whole genome shotgun sequencing project. | reverse complement strand
CAAGCCACGAAAAAGCTCATTCCCGGGACGATGAATAAAAACAGCAATGAACTTTTCCAGATTGAATTTTTCATAACATATATCAGTCATTGGTTAAATTAGATTCCACCTCAAATTCAATCTGTTGACCTGACTTAAACATTTTTCCGCCTGCAAAATCAGCCTGCCCATATCCATTCAGAACGAAGCTGTTTAATGTTATTTCCCCATTTAGCAGGTTCATGCTTACTAATTTATGCTTCCCGAGATCCTCTATCTCTACCGTACCATATTGATAACCGTTCGACCAGAAATACTTACCCTCCCTGGGATTAAATAACATCCTCTGGTCAATAGCTGAATAATGGAACCCGGTCATGGCAAGTATGGCAGACCAGCTTGCCATGGCCCTTCCGTAATGATGGCCGCATTCTGCTTCATCGAAGGGACTTCTTTTCATTCCGTCATATCTGTTGCGAATATTCCGGATACACTTGAGCCCATTTTCCTCAAGTCCTTCATATAACATACCGACCGCAGCCGTATATTCAAATCCTGTCATGACCTCGGTGAAATAGGGGAAAGGATTTACGGGACGGGTATATGGATAACTTGCCATTAATAAGGCAGCCTCATCACCCAGGGCATAGCTCCTGAAACAATTGAAATGGTCACTCAGGTTGTCCTTATAATTATATTTCATTATACTGTTGAGTGTGGTTCTAAGATTTGCTGAATCAACCAGGTAGCCCAGTCCACATATATGTGCCACATATTGTCCCACAAGCTGGTCGACAAGGCAGCCTTCCCCGAGCTGGTAATCAGGATCAAGCTGGTTATCACCTCCCATCCCGACAACCAGGTTCGGATGAATATCTTCAATATTCTCTGGCAGCTGAATCTTATGAATATAATACTCCCCGTTGAACAAATTTTCATCCACCCATTTGCTGCCACTCGCAAAAAGTTCATGGCATTGCCTGGCAAAATCTTCCTCCCCCTGGTAACTGGCCATTTCTTCTACGGCCCTCAGGGCCCCTAGATACCATATTCCCATCTGTGGATTTGGACCAAAATATTCCACATCCATGGTATTGTGCTGTACTCCCTCCATCACCCCATCCATGTTGGCATCCCATCCTCCGGGGATCCAGCAAAACTGAATTGCTTTCTTTACATTGGGATAGAGATTATGAAGCATTACATCATCTCCGGACAACTGCCAGTCACGGTACATTTTCATGATGGCTCCCATTTGTCCGTCTGCAGCCGCCCGTCCAAAGGCTTTTGCATTTTCCAATGGGAGGCGCACCCTGAAATTCATCAGGCCATCCGGTTGGGTGGCCAGTCCAAATTCAATATCCCTTTTCTTCTGAGCCAGCTCCCCAAATAAATATCCGGTTGCATGTTCATAATTCCATACATGCGTACATGATCCAAAACAACAGCCGGTATTATCGTTGCATCCTTCCCATGTATAAAAATAGCCATCCTCGGTCCGGAAACATGTCTGGGTTCTCAGTGTACTGATATTAAATAATGCAGCTTCTTTTACGACATCCGGTAAATCGGCCTCGATAAAGGCATTTACAAAGTCAAGGGTTTCGTCCTCCAATCCCTTTCTTTCAGCCATCGTTTTTCTGACCACATCCCAGGCATCACTATATTGTGTTGTATAATAATTTTTCAGTTTAGAATCGGACCAGGCCACCCGGTTTGGGAAATGCCAGGCAATCACAAACTCAATTCCCCTTTTTTCTCCTGGAGAAAGTTTGATTTTTGATGCCAGTGATGCCATTGGTTTGTCTTCTCCTGTCGGGGGACGCTCGTCAAGCATACCGTCTTCACTGAAATCATCCCAGAAATCAAGGAGGGATGACCCCCAGTGTTGTTTTTTCCAATAGGTACGGTAGGTAACATTTTCAGTAGAGCTTGTGCTTATGGCTATGGTCCCCCATTGTTCAGCTTCCTTATCAACACCTTCTGACATCAGGAAAATTCCCTTCATGTTCTGATCTTCACGATATACATTTTTGTTTTCTGCTGATATGCCGAATTTACCATCATCACCAATAAAATTTTGTATGGAAAAACAGATGGCCGCATCTAAATCATGTGCCGTATTATTGATCAACTCAAACTCGAGAAAGGCAATAGGAATACCACTATTTTGTGCATCTGCCGGAATAAGCGGGTTGAATCCCTTTATTTTAACACTGACAGGTAATCCGGAATGATGCAGGTTCACCTGTCCAAAGGGATAGGCTGCATCAAAAGTGCTTTCTTCAAACCTTGGCATTCCATGATTGGTCGCCCTGTCAACACCACGTTCACCTTCATATTCATAGAGAGGAACCGGGCCTTCCAGAATCCGGGTGTCCTTCTGATTATCTCCTTCGGTAAAAAGAACGAAAGAAGGAGCAATTTCAAACCTCGGACCCGGATTATAACCTTTTGCAGGACGGTTCATGATTTCCCAGTCCATCAGGTTTCCACGACCTCCCAGTGAAACAGTACCGGTGCCAATACCTCCCAGCGGCAAGGCAATCCTGTCAACATGATCCTTGTCATAATGCTTTAGTACAGGCCATTGGCCAGGAAGATTATCTGTTTCTGATTCATTCCTGCAAGCCCATGTCAGGGATAAGATCAGAAGCGTGGAAAGCAATTTGGATAGCTGGTGAAGCTTCATACAAGAGAACCAGCTGGCTCCTTTGAGCTGCTTTTCTGAAATTTTCTGTGTTTTCATATCTTGTTTTTAACACTAAACAAGATAAAAAAAACCGTCTTAGGAATAACTAAGACGGTTTCTAAATTAATTCATTGATATTTTTATCCGAGATATGTTTTCAGTAGTTTGCTACGGGATGTATGGCGAAGTCTTCTGATGGCTTTTTCCTTGATCTGCCGGACGCGTTCACGGGTAAGTCCGAATTGTTCCCCTATTTCTTCCAGGGTCATTTCCTGTATCCCTATACCAAAAAACAACTTGATGATATCACGTTCCCGTTCGGTAAGGGTGGCCAGCGCCCTGTCAATTTCCCTGGTCAATGATTCATTCAGCAAAGCCTTATCTGCATTTGGTGAATCATTATTGGGCAAAACATCCAGCAGGCTGTTGTCTTCACCATCCACAAAGGGTGCATCCACTGAAACATGCCTTCCGGAGACCCTGAGGGTGTCTGAAACCTTCTCTTTGGGTAATTCCAGTACATCGGCAAGCTCCTCCGGTGAGGGAGTCCTTTCAAATTCCTGCTCAAATTTGGAGAAGGCCTTGTTTATTTTATTCAATGAGCCAACCTGGTTAAGCGGCAGACGTACGATCCTCGATTGCTCTGCAAGGGCCTGTAAAATGGATTGCCTGATCCACCATACGGCATAGGAAATGAATTTGAATCCTCTAGTCTCATCAAATTTCTCAGCGGCTTTTATCAGTCCCAGGTTACCCTCATTGATCAGATCCGGCAGGCTGAGCCCCTGGTTCTGGTACTGCTTGGCAACCGATACCACGAATCTCAGGTTCGCACGGGTAAGCTTCTCCAATGCAGTCCGGTCCCCCTTCTTGATACGCTGTGCGAGTTCAACCTCTTCCTCAACAGTGATCAGCTCCTCTTTCCCTATCTCCTGCAAATACTTGTCAAGGGAGGCGCTTTCCCTGTTAGTAATGGATTTTGTGATCTTTAATTGTCTCATTATAACTCCTCAAATAAAACTTCTGCGAAAATAGACCCTTTTATGACTCGAGTCAATATAAATAACATCTTTTTAACGTATATCATACAAATAATATTTGCCTGTATGACAACAATTTAATCGAAATCCCCCTTACTCATTGATGCACATAACGTTTGGCCATTCTTCTTCCGGAAAGAAGATCTGGTTAAACGGGATGGCATGTAATTGAAATAATCCAAATTTGCCAGCAGGTAAGAAACAGATTGAATGGACAAAGTTACAAAGGGATTGTATAATATGCAAAATTACCGTCGGGATAAATTCCTTCTATATAAATTCCCCTTTCAGCTGCCTCCACGATTTTTCTAACATCCTCAGCCTTATTAACAGAACGATTATTGATCTGTGTAATAACATAGCCCTCCTTAATACCTCTGGATCGAAATTTACCGTTATTTACATCCACAACCCTTACCCCGTTTTTTATTCCAAGGTTACGTTTCTCTGAGGACGATAATTCTTCAAAACTTGCTCCAAATGCAGAAACAGCTTCCTGCCTTTCTACGATACCGGTTCCGCCTTCCGGATTCCGCAATACCACATCCATCTTGATAATCTGGTTCTTTCGGTTTATGGTCACGCTGATCTTATCATTCGGACGATAGCGGCTCACCTGTTCCTGTAATTCCGCCGGACTGTTTACCTCGACTCCGTTTATTGCGGTGATAACATCATTTACAAGTATCCCTGCATCGATGGCAGCTCCGTTGGATCTCAATCCTGCTACCAGAACGCCGGCGATATTGTCTATATTGTATTCCCTGGCAGCATCTGCATCCAGTTCCTTGATGGTAATCCCAAGTAAAGCACGCTGTACAGTGCCATATTCAATAATATCCTCGACGACTTTCTTGACAAGGCTTACAGGAATGGCAAATGAATATCCGGTAAATGCACCCGTCCTCGAAGCAATGGCAGCATTAATACCCACCAGGTCACCATTTGTATTTACCAGGGCACCCCCGCTGTTTCCGGGATTCACGGCAGCATCCGTCTGGATAAATGACTCAATATCGAGTACTTCACCCAGTATGCCGATATTCCTTGCCTTGGCGCTTACAATGCCAGCAGTAACAGTAGATGTCAGGTTATAAGGATTCCCAACAGCTAGTACCCATTCTCCCAGCCTGAGATTATCGGAATTTCCAAACCTTAAAAAAGGCAGGTTGTTTTCCCTGATCTTCAGCACTGCCAGGTCTGTGTTGGGATCTGTACCCATTATTTCAGCATCAAAAGACCGCTTGTCATTCAGTATGACTTCCACTTCTTCTGATCCTTTAATAACATGGTTATTGGTAACAATATACCCGTCAGAAGTAAGGATGACCCCTGAACCATATCCTAGTTTTAGTTCCGGTTCCCCGTCATCACGATAGCCAAAAAACAAATCATAGAAAGGATTCCCTGATCCCTCCCTGTATGTTTTGGTCTTGACGTGTACTACCGCGTCCACTGCAGTTTCAGCAGCCACGATAAAATTAGTGGGTGCAATGGTTTCTGCAGTCGGCAGGTTCACATATTGCATCCCGGACGTTTCCTGTACAATATAGGTGGGCTCTTTTTGATCAATCGCTGTATATATCAGGACTGCTGCTATTCCTCCTGCAATGGCCAGCAACATGGAACCGAAGAATCTTTTTGCATTCATTTCTCTATGTCTTATGTATTGATAACAATTTATATCCTGAAAGGTTCATCTTCAAAAAACATACCTTCCTTAATAACCAGTCAAAATTACAAATTCAAAACGATTGAGGATTTCTATTGTTACAAATACTTGCTATTTTTAACGATATTTAACAAAAAAAGAGATTGGAGTCCGGATTTTCGAAATATCAGGGCACCGGAAACGACTTCATCATGATCGATGACCGGGATGAATCCTTTCCGTTGGACAAGCAATTTTTAATCAGTCATCTCTGTGACCGCCGTTTTGGAATCGGGGCAGACGGACTCATCCTTATACGTGAACACCCGGACCTGGACTTCCGTATGGTCTATTTTAATGCTGATGGAAAGGAAGGAAGTTTGTGTGGAAATGGCGGAAGATGCGCTGTGGCATTTGCCCATAAACTGGGTATGTGCGACGTAAATGCCAGGTTTCAGGCGATAGATGGTATTCATGATGCAGAGATTGTCAGGCCGGATCATATCCGCCTGCATATGAAAGCGGTATCTGGTATCACTTGGCATGAAGACCATTGCCTCCTGGATACAGGCTCCCCCCATTATTGCATTTTTGCCGATGGACTGGAAGAAATGGATGTCTATCATTCCGGGCGGAAAATCAGATACGGCAATGATTTTAAAAAAGAAGGGATCAATGTGAATTTTATCCAGAAGGAGGCGGAAAACCTGTTTGTGCGAACCTATGAGAGGGGTGTGGAAAACGAAACATATTCCTGTGGGACAGGTGTAGTGGCATCTGCCATCTGTGCAGCCCTTGATGACAAAACTGACAAAACGGCATACAGGGTCAGAACCCTTGGGGGAGAATTATCTGTATTCTTTCGTCAGACAGGCCCGGATACATTTGAAGATATTATCCTCGAGGGACCGGCGACCTATGTTTTTTCCGGAACTTTATCCAAAAAATAATCAGCCATGAAACGAATGAAACGAATATTTTTTACTTTGTTCATAAGCGGATCAATATGCTGTTGGATCTCATCAGCCCAGGAGGTAGAGGATAAGCTCGACAAATACTTTGAGAACCTTGACCATAAGCTGAATTCCATTGAGAAACTGGCTGATGATATTCTCTGGTATCACAAAGTAGGAGATGTAGCCCGCATTGACAAGGTATATATGACCGGTCCACCCCTCTGGAAAGAAAAGAACCCAACTGCCCTTGGAGCCGGAGATCCGGTGAAGTTCTGGTCCTATGTTTTTGTGCCGGTTGATATAGACCCATCTAAGAAATACCCCTTGATCGTTTTCCCGCATGGAGGCGTTCATAGTGACTTTGGAACTTATTACACACATATTATCAGGGAATTAATGGCGCAGCAGTACGTTGTAGTTGCCGCTGAATTCAGGGGAAGTACCGGCTATGGGAAAGGGCATTATGAAAAGATTGATTATGGTGGATTGGAGATCGAAGATGTTAATTCAAGCCGTGAATTTATGCTCAGCAATTGCGAGTTCGTTGACAAGGACCGGGTGGGTATCCTTGGCTGGAGTCATGGCGGACTCATAGCCCTGATGAATGTTTTCGAGCACCCGGAAAATTACAAAGTAGCCTATGCAGGGGTTCCCGTAAGCGACCTTATCGCCAGGATGGGATACCAGACACAGGGATACCGGGATCTGTACTCTGTTGATTACCATATTGGTAAAACCGCCCATGATGACCTGGAGGAATACAGGAGACGCTCCCCTGCCTGGCAAGCACATAAGCTCCAGACACCCCTGCTGATTCATACCAATACTAATGATGATGATGTAAATGTGCTTGAGGTGGAACACCTGATCAAATCCCTGAAGGCTGAGAATAAAAAATTCGAATACAAGATATATGAAGAGATACCCGGAGGACACTCCTTTAACCGAATGGATACAAAAATAGCCCGGGAGATCCGCCTGGAGATTTACCGTTTCCTGAACCAGTACCTCTCACCTCCCAGGGCCTTTAAATCAGTCCGGGAACTTGAAAAAGCATCATACAAGTTTTAAATACCGGATAAATGGCATCAACATACCTGCAACCCCTGATCAGCAAATACGAGGATAACCGCGATCCGGTACGTGCCATACAGATGAAAAAATACATGAAGGACCAGTTCGAATTCTACGGGATAGGTACACCTGCCAGGAGAGGTCTGATGTCTGCCCATATAAAGGAATTCGGCTTGCCCGACTGGAACTTGATAGAAGAAATCACCCGCTATCTCTGGAAAATGGAAGAACGGGAATGCCAGTCCACCGTCCTCGACCTCCTGAACCGTATGAAAAAGAAACTGAAACCGGATGATCTCCCGTTGATGGAATACCTGATCACAACAAAATCATGGTGGGATACAGTAGACGGCATAGCCGGCTGGCTCGTCGGAGACATAATGAAAAGGTACCCTGAACAGATCGAGCCGGTAACTGCCAGATGGATGGACTCCGGGAACCTCTGGCTGCAACGCTCCTGCCTCCTCTTCCAGCTGAAGTATAAAAAGAGCACTGACCTTGATCTGCTGTTCGGATTCATTGAGAAATTATCGGATCATAAAAGCTTCTGGATCCGCAAGGCCATCGGATGGGTCCTAAGGGAATATTCCAAAACCGATCCAAACACCGTCAAGCAATATGTCGATGCACACCCTGAGCTCTCAGGCCTCAGCAAACGAGAAGCACTGAAAGTCATCAACAGGTCGAAATAGACAATACCCCACCAATACACTAGTGAATTTCCAAGTAACCTTTAAAGGATTTCCTCCGTATAAAGTTTTATCAGTTAACCTTTAAAAGAAAAATTATTATGCAAGATGTAATGGAATATAAAGATTTCATTGGCTCAGTGCGTTATAGTGCCGTAGATGATATTTTCTATGGAAAGCTGGAGGGTATTGATGATTTAATAGTTTTTGAAGGAGATAGCGTAAAAGAGCTTAATTCAGCTTTTAACCGGGCTGTGGAAGATTACCAGAAACAAGTGAAAAAGCTTGAAAACAGGGACACATTTCATTCAATGAATGCCGTAATGTCAGGATAGATCCTGACCTGCATAAAAAGCCACGTGAAGGTCCCAAGAATTGGGGTGTTCCCTGAATCACTTTGTCGAAAAAGCCACCGCTAACCAACTACAGGACAGCGCAGAGCAGATAATTCTTACGATACAAAGGTCTAGTTCGACCCGTCCTGCGCTTTGTACTAGATGAAATTTGTAAAGTGCTATACGTCGATATTGGCGTACTTGGCGTGTGTCTCGATGAATTCCCTCCGCGGGGGAACATCATCACCCATCAACATGGAAAAGATCCTGTCTGCCTCGGCAGCGCTTTCAATAGTCACCTGCCTGAGTGTCCGGTTCTCCGGATTCATGGTGGTTTCCCATAACTGTTCTGCATTCATCTCTCCCAGGCCCTTGTAACGCTGTATATGGATCCCGCTTTCACTGCCATTCTTGCTCAGCTCCTTAACGGTTTGCTCTCGTTCCTCCTCTGTCCAGCAATACTTTTCAAACTTGCCTTTTCTGACAAGGTAGAAAGGAGGTGTGGCTATATAAAGATAGCCCTCCTGTATCAGTTCGGTCATGTAACGGAAAAAGAAAGTCATGATGAGCGTGGTAATGTGGCTTCCGTCCACATCGGCATCTGTCATGATGATGATCTTGTGGTAACGGAGCCCTTCCAGGTTCAGCGCCATGCTATCTTCCTCTGTTCCAATGCTCACTCCCAGGGCAATAAATATATTCTTTATCTCCTCGTTCTCAAAGATCTTATGCTGCATGGCCTTCTCAACATTCAGGATCTTACCCCGGAGAGGCATAATGGCCTGAAAATGCCGGTCACGGCCCTGCTTGGCCGTACCTCCTGCTGAATCTCCCTCCACAAGGTACAATTCAGAATTGGCCGGGTCTTTCTCCGCGCAATCCGCCAGTTTACCGGGCAGGCCGGCCCCTGAAAGCACATTTTTACGCTGTACCAGTTCCCTTGCCTTCCGGGCAGCATGGCGCGCTGTGGCAGCCAGGATCACTTTTTGTACTATGGTCCTGGCATCTTTGGGATTCTCCTCCAGGTAATAAGCCAGGTCTGCACTGATGGCCTGGTCAACTGCACCCATTACCTCAGAATTCCCGAGTTTTGTCTTTGTTTGTCCCTCAAACTGGGGTTCCTGCACCTTTACAGAAATGACTGCAGTCAATCCTTCCCTGAAATCATCTCCGGATATATCAAATTTCATTTTGGCAAGCATGCCTGATTTTTCAGCATAGGATTTCAAAGTCCTGGTCAATCCCCTGCGGAAACCTGCCAGGTGTGTCCCACCTTCAATTGTATTGATATTGTTCACATAGGAATGTACATTCTCACTGAAGGAAGTATTGTACTGCAGGGCAATTTCTACGGGGACATCATTCTTTTCTGTTTCGATCTGTATGATCTTCTCTGTCAATTTCTCCCGGTTGGCATCCAGCAATTCAACAAATTCGCTCAAACCTCGTTCAGAATAAAATTGCTCACTCCTGAACTTGCCATTACCATTCCCGTTACCATTTTCCTCCTTTTCTCTCCTATCAATGATGCCAAGGTGGATCCCCTTATTCAGATAAGCAAGCTCACGCAACCTGGATGCCAGGATCTCAAAATTGAAATCGGTGGTGATAAAGATGGTATCGTCCGGGTCAAAGGTGATAATGGTGCCTGTTTTATCCGTTTTCCCGATAGATTTAACATCAGCGGAGGGTTTGCCCTTCTCATATTCCTGCAGATAAATCTGGCCGTCCCTGTGAACTTCTGCGCGTAAGTTTTTAGAAAGAGCATTAACACAGGAAACACCAACTCCGTGAAGTCCGCCGGAAACCTTGTAACTGTCCTTGTCAAACTTCCCCCCCGCATGGAGTAAAGTCATCACCACCTCCAATGCTGATCTTTGCTCTTTCTCATGAATATCGATCGGGATCCCCCGTCCATTGTCAGTAACTGTTATGGTATTGTTCTCGTTAATGACCACATCAATCTGATCACAATATCCCACCAGCGCTTCATCTATGGAATTGTCGATCACTTCGTACACCAGGTGGTGGAGTCCTTTTGTACTGATATCCCCGATATACATGGCAGGCCTTTTCCTGACTGCCTCCAATCCTTCCAGCACCTGTATGTTCTCAGCTGAATATTCAGCATTGCCGTTCTCAGGGTTGGCTTTCAAATCCTCATCTAATTGCTCCTTCTCTTTCATAATCCGTCTTTTATTTATACTCTTGACTCCCGGACACAAAACAGGCCTTATTTTAAGTTAAAATAACCGGAAAAACAGGGTGATTTTTTGCTTTTAACCTGCTGTCTTCTCAGATGTCTCTCAGGGTTGGGTTAGATTCGTGCTCAGGGTCGTAAAATATTCAATTTAAGTGCCTGTATTTCAATGTCTTGCAAAACAAGACTAAAATATCCTTTTTGCACCCTAAATATACGAAAAAAATACCATTTTTCATGCTTAAAACTCTCTAAAAATCAGGCCGTTTATTAACACAAAATTAACACGGTTTCAGGTGGTCAGAGAGCATAGGTAAATCCGGCCATGACATTGAATCCTATGGCCGGGTACTGGTTCCAGAAATAATTCCTGGCCCCCAGGATATTATTCAGGCGCAGGAAGGCTGAAAGCAACTTGGTATAGCGGTATTCTAAGCCCAGGTTCAGGTCAACAAATCCTTTCAGGCTGATCATTTCGGTATCCAGGGGAGTACCGGGGGCAAATCGTTGTCCCATGTAGTTCAGGCTGGCATCCAACAGGATCTTATTTCTCAGGTTATACTCTGAAATAAATGAGGCTGTTATTTCCGGTTTATGCCAGGGCTTTTCAAGGTTATCCAGGTCATACTGGTCATACCCTCCCATGAGCAGGAAACTAAGCCTGTCTGATTGCTGTATCAGCAATTCACCACGGATCCTGGTCAGTCTCAGGTCATCGTATGTAACCGTGAAAGTATTGCCAAGGGCACCGGTAGTATCATTGATATAGAAAGGCATTTTGCTGATCATGGAATAACTGGCACTGATATCATAGGAAACAGCCTGACTGAGGCTTCCTTTGAGCCCAACATAGCCCCTGAGGTTATGACTGGTATTCGCCACCTTGAGTCCGGGTGTGATATACATATTCTCATCAATGACGGTACGGTAATTGTTAACCTGAAGCTTCCCGTCTACGCCCAGGTATGGGACCAAAATACCCCTGACCACACCGATCTGCAGGTAGGCATCCGGGTAAAAATGCGGGGATACCTCATCCCCCCTTATATCAGCGAGCAGTTCTACGGCCACCCGGTAAGTGAAATCCGCCGTGGTCTTGCCCAGCCAGGGCTTGGCAGAGACCACTGTATTGTTGATGGAATCAATGCTCAGGCTGGTCCTGTAATAATCCCCGACCAGTCCGAGTCCCAATGTATTCCCCGACCTGAAACGTTTGTTCACCTCCGCACCCAGGAGGAATGCATGCTCATTGTTCTTATGCTTATCGTTGGTATAGTTATAATCCAGCGTCCAGGTATAATTCAGGTGTGAGGAATCTTTGTGGGTGGAACCCATTTTTACCCTTCCATCAAGTTTCAGGTAATGCTGCTTGATATCATCCTCGTTCAGGCTTGTATCCAGTGATGTATGGTATCCGTAAAAATTGACACCATCCCAGGCACCTTTAAAATTTCCTGCCAGGTAAGCGTTATTGAAAATTTTCTTACCGTATAAAGTCCCGGAATTCTCAAAATAACCCGGGGATACCTTCTGATCATTGTCCAGTTTGATCTTGCCATTGATGGAATAATGATGGAGGGATAGTCCCCACTGGCCCTTTTTTGACCTGAGGGAATTGATCCTGAGTTCTCCCATAGGGATCAGATAATTACCAAAACCGATTTTCAGGTAGCTCTTGTATAGTTTTTTCAGGGGTATGCCGACCAGTTTAGCGGGACTGATGGGCCGTACGTGGAAAGCCGTCTCAAATTTCTTTGGCTCAATTGAATAGTTAAAATCCGGATGGATGCTGATCGAATCGCTTACCCTTGGGAGTACATTGATCTTGAATGCATCCGAAAGGCTGGGTTCATAAGGTTTGACAACAACAATCTCCTTGTTTATTTCATCCTGGGCCCGCATGAGGCCTGTCAAACCCAGTAACAGAATGGCCGCAATGAAAGTGACTATATGTTTAATGATTGACCGATCCATATCAATTTTTTTCTCCCATTTCGATCTCAATGTCTTCTTCGGCATCCTCTCCCTGTTGTGCATCCTGCCGTTTCTGAATATCTGCCTTTTTCCTGCGAGCCTGGTTCAGTATCCCGTCATCTGTTTCCTCGTAATAATCAATGATGCTTTCCAATGTCTGGATGGCCTGGAATTCATCTTCATTAACCAGGTAAATATCCGACAGGAGAATGAAAGATTTTGCCATCCAGTACTGGTGCGGCGTGTTTTTATCAATAAAATCAAAGATCTCTTCTTCTGCCTGCTGGTATTCCTTCCTGATATACTGGATCTCTGCTACCCTGTATTTGGATTCTGCCCCCTCAATACTACTTACCTCCCGGGCAACGGTCTGAAATTCTTCCTGGGCCAGGGCGAATCGGTCCTGCTCCAAAAAGGATTTGCCAATCTTGAAATGTGCCTCTCGTGCCAGCTCATCCGAAAGTTTCTCTTCACGAAGGACCACCCTTGCTGCATCAATGGTATTCCCGAACTCGTTCAGCAGATAGTAGCATCGCATCTTGCCTATCCGTGCCTCCGTGATGTTGCCCTTTACCTCAGCGATATCTTCAAGCATCAGGTAGTCTTCAAGGGCGGCAGCATAATGCTGGTAATCGAAATTAATGCGGGAAGCGGTTAACAATGCAGGTTCTGTGAAGACATTCCGGGGACTCGCGGCAATGAAGTCGAGGGATTCCAGGGCAGCCTGGTGTTCCCCTGCCTTGAGCTGGCATTCAGCCTTGTAGAAATGGGCATTGACCAGGTAAGCCCCTGATTCGAAATCGTCGATGTATTCACTGAAACTGTTGATCGCCTCATTGCAGTCCCCGCTCATATAGATATTCTCAGCAGCCATATAGGACAGAGAGTCCTGTTCATTGCGTGATATATCTATGTCCCTGCCGAGGGATTCAACATAGCTAAAGTATTCATCTACCTGGTTGTTTTCAATATAGACATTCTTGATCCCCAGCAGGGCATTGTTTGCCTCCGGGATCGTGGGAAAATCTGACACAACCCGCTTGTAATATTCCAATGACCTGGCTGAATTGTTCTTATTATAGTAAATCAGTCCCAGCTGGACCAGGGATTTAGGCAGGTAGGAACTGTTGGGATGCTCCTGCAGGATTTTTGTATAATATGGGATGGCATTATCTGCCTGTGCCATAATGAAGTAAGATCTCCCCGTTTCGTATAATGCATCCGCAGTGTAGTTTGAACTTTTATGCTGGTCGAGGATCTCAGCGAGTATCCCGATTTTCTCTGTATGCCTGTTCATGACCCCTGCTGAAATCCCTTTCTGGTAGAGGGCGTAATCCACATCTGTGGTCCCGATCCGGATGGCCTTATCATAATTTTCAATGGCCTGTGAATAGAGTGCATCAATAAAATACATATCCCCTATCCGGTTGTAGGCATCCCCCAGGATCTGCCTGTTCTGTCCCCGGTCCAAAGATTCAAACCGCTTGAACCAGTTCAGGGCCTCCCGGTAATTTTTCCTTTTGAACTCTGCATAGCCGATATTGTAGTGACAGATAGCATATTCATTCAAGCCCGTTGCTCCGTCTGTGTGCAGGAAATTCTGATAATAATTGAGTGCCTCGTCATAATCCTTCATCCGGTAATATGACTCCCCTTTCCAGTAATAACAAAGGGCTTTCAGGGAAGGGTCATATTGGCCGTATGCCAGGGAAGCATCAAATTTATTGATGGCATCCATGAAGGATAGATCCTTAAAAAGTTCCAGTCCCCTGAAAAACGCCACCCGCTGGTATGACTTTTCTATCACCGGGGTTTTCCGCTTGACTTTTTCCAGGGCAGCCAGGGCAGCCTTGTAATTTTTTGTGCTCATGAAGGCGAGCACCAGGTAATTATAAGCCTCATCTGTACGGTCCGAGGCAGGATAAAGTGAAATATAGCGTGTCAGTCCCCTGATAGCCTCATTAAACGGTGACATGGAAAGTTCATAGGTCAGTACGGCATAGTTGAACAGGGCATCTTCCTGGATATCCATATCGTATTCCATCCGGGATGCCGCATCAAATGCAAGCCTTGCCTGTTGCTTATCCCCAAGCTCCACGTA
>RCNB010004840.1_pt1 | contig 14692 bp, 12 predicted proteins | sample 2041321 | NCBI WGS metagenome assembly RCNB01 (sample SAMN09708232, study PRJNA481090) | Marine sediment metagenome, whole genome shotgun sequencing project. | reverse complement strand
AGCTGCACTAGTGCATCGGCGTTGTTTTTACTATTCATGGCATCTCGTCATCTGTGCAATTCAGCGTTTTAAACGGCAGAACTACGGGTTAAGTGATTATTCTATACTAGCAATGGTTAGACCAATAACGCAATTGGTTTTTCATTGGTAATCTTAATTCAAGCAAAGAAACCCTACATTTCTTGCGTAGTTCGCATAATCGGAATAATATCCAACCAATTATATTAATAAAGTAAAATCAGCTGGATTGGTTTGTCATTGGTTAGCCAATTATTCTGTCAAAATTTATTTTGAAACAGGTGCCAAAGCGAAAGCATTAGTTAAGCAAGAGTGTGTTTTTTTAACCTACCCGTTTGAACGAGGGAGTAGGACAATTAACAAACCTTGTTTGTGAGTCAAATTCATCGGTATTCGCCGAATGAAGTTTGTCGTTTGAAGGTCACTAAAACTGACGTTTGAACGTAACTAATCCATAGTGGATAAATTGTAACTTAAGTGAGGAGATAATAATGGGACTATCATTTTTAAAGAAAACAGGGGCCGCCGTTGGCCTGACTATGGTTTTGGGCTTGTCGAGCTTATCGGCCGTTGCTCAGGACAAAGGGTCAATGCGAGTTGCCTTTGGTGACGTACCAGGTGGTGAGATGGTTAACTTCATGATTGCTGTTGCTCGTGCGGCCGAGCGTGGTGTGAAGGTTGAAGTGTCCTACCTGCACTCCGAGGATCTTGCCGCGCAGGCGATTGTTAGCGGACAGGCCGATATCGGCGTTGGTACACCTTATGCGCTGATCCAGAAGGTCAAAGCACCCATTCGCATGTTTTATCAACTAGCGATGCTTCGTTTCTATCCTGTTGTGAACGGCGAGAAATACAAATCCTGGAAAGATCTCGATGGTGCGGAAGTAGCAGTACACGGCCGCGGTTCGGGTACTGAAGCGATCATGAAGCTGATGGCCAAGGAAAATGGCGTCAAGTATAAGTCGGTCAGCTATGTACCGGGTTCTGGTGTGCGCGCAGGCGCTTTGCTGCAAGGTCGCATTAACGTGTCAATCGTCGATTATGAGCGTTCACGACTACTCAAGCGTGAAGCACCTGGCAAGTTTGTATTCCTGCCGTTGCCCGAAATCAAGGCTACTGACGAAGCACTTTATGCCAACAGTGATTGGTTAGAAACCGAGAAAGAAGCCGTTGCGATACTGGTCGAGGAATTGATCAAAACTTGGCGTGAAATCAATGCCGATCCGGGTGCCGTCGTTAGTTTACGTAACAAGTACAACGTTCTTCCCAATATCGAAAAAGTCGAAGTTGACGAACTCGAAGAAAGCTTTGCGCAAGGTGTTTCTATCGACCTGTACCCTGCCAATGGCGGCAGCGCGGAGTCTGTGAAACAAGACTTTAATTTCTTCACAGCCTCTGGTTCTATGCAAGGTGATCCATCCAAGTTGAAAATTGAAGATTACTGGTACCTGGGACCGGTGAATACAGCTGCGAAAAAACTGGGCATGATGTAGCCCGTCATTTTTCATTTGTAACAAACCGCGCTCGTCGTCGGCAACCTTCGACGAGTGCGGCCACTACATACGATCCCCTAATTTAAACGAGTGCAAAGATGTCTACTAATACATCTACCAAGTCGGCTCCGAAATTTAAAGACGAGCAGATTCTTGGTATTTACTATTTAACCTTTTATCGAATTTTATCCATTCTTGCGGTCTTCGCTTTATGGGAAGTCGGCGGTCGAGTACCGATCAGTCCAGCTTTTCCTACCTTCACCTCGACGATGTCCGCACTGTTTGAAATGATATTCGATGGGCGCATGATTTTTGCCCTCATCGAAACACTTAAACCACTAGCTATGGGCGTTATCATCTCCGCCGTATTTGGTGTATTTCTTGGCGTGGGAATGGGCCTAAACCGGATTTTCCAGTGGTTTTGGGAGCCGATATGGGTTGTGCTGCAAGCATCGCCCGTGGCTGCGCTGATTCCACTCATTACCTATGCCTATGGTATAGGGATAACCGCAAAAACAGTTGCAGTTATCATGCTGGCAGCGCCGATTATTGTATTGAACAGTTATAAAGCAGTGCGCCATGCAAGCCCCAGCCTTATCCAGATGTGCCGGTCTTTTCAGGGCACGCGACTGCAGGAGATTATGATCGTAATAGTTCCGAACGCCGCACCCGTCATATTTGCGGGATTGCGACTTGGCGTCGCCGCCGGGTTTATCGGCGTCATTCTCGCCGAGCTGTTGATCACCCCGACCGGAATCGGAGACCTGATCACTTACCACCGCTCAATTGCCGAATACAACTACATGTATGCCGCAGTCTTCACGGTCATCCTGCTCTCATCCGTCATGGTTGGGTTGCTAGAAACTGCGGAAATAAAATATTTCCGCCCAGAAAAGAAAAAGAGTGAATAAATAATGTCTAGCGCTACTGCACCAAACTCGCTGCAAGATGCAGCATCCGCCGATCAGGACAACGTCGCCGAAGTCCGCGAATTAACCAAGTATTATGGCGAAGATATCCACGCGTTGGATTCGGTTAACCTAGGCTTTCCGCGAGGGGAAATGACAACACTTCTGGGGCCAAGTGGCTGTGGCAAAACCACTATGCTGAAAATCATCGCTGGCCTGTTGGAACCAACCAGCGGTCAGGTTTTTATCAATGGTAAGGAAGTCACCAGTCCGGGTCCCGAACGCGCTTTCGTGTTCCAGGATTTTGCTCTTTTACCCTGGGCGACCGTGCTACGCAATGTTGCCTTTGGGTTAGAACTCAACGGCACTCCCAAAGCAGAACGCGATGAAAAGTCTCGCCACTACATCAATGAAGTTGGCCTAAGCGGATTTGAGAACAAGTATCCGCACGAGCTTTCAGGTGGCATGCGCCAACGCGTGGGTCTGGCTCGTGCGCTAGCGGTCAATGCCGACGTACTTTTAATGGACGAGCCCTTTTCCGCTGTCGATGAGCAAAACCGACGCAAGTTCCAGGAAGACCTGCTGAGTTTACTGGCCAACGAGAAAAAATCTGTGATCTTCGTGACTCACTCGATCGAAGAGGCGGTCTATGTTTCCGACCAGATTGTGTTGTTGTCTCCGCGCCCGGGCCGCATTCACTCTATAATTCGGCCTGAAATCAGCCGCGATGCTGAACCCGAAGACATCCGCCGCGACAAGAACTACCTGGATACGATCGAAGAGATCTGGGCTGAACTACGCAAGTATCTGGATTGAGAAAATAATTATGCTGGAATTTTTTAAGCGTGTTCCGCCGGTTTTTTCGCTTTTGATCTGGATCGGCCTGTGGGAAATCGCAGGCCAATTAGAATTAGCCTTCATATTGCCGCCGTTCTCCGACGTGGTTGGGAAATTGTTTGTACTGCTTGAACGTCCAGATTTTCACGCTGCGGCGTGGATGACTTTTAAGGCCTTTGTAATTGGCATGACGATATGTATCGTTCTCGGTATTACATTTGGTTTTATGATGGGAACTTCCAAAGTTGCCAACAATGTACTGGGCATGTGGGTCAATATCTTCGCCAGTGCGCCCTTATCTTCGTTGGTGCCGATTTTGATGCTGTTATTTGGTCTTGGACAGACAACCATCATTGTAACGGTGGTTCTGTTTTCGACTTGGATCATAGCGCTTGATACCTATGCGGGGGTATATCACATCTCCCCCTCACTCAAAGAAATGGGGCGCTCTTTTCAAGCGAGCCGCATGCAACTTTTGACTAAGGTGCTTTTCTGGGCCGCATTACCAGAAATTCTCGCGGGTGTTCGTTTGGGGCTTATTCGCGCGGTCAAGGGTATCGTAATTGGCCAACTGCTGGTTTCGATCGTGGCATTTGGACGTTTCTTCCGCACCTTCTCCGACAACTTCCAGTTTGAAGAGTTCTGGGCGCTCACTATTATTCTGTTTATCTTTGCATTGGGCTTTTCTTCAGTACTTAGTTGGTGTGAACACAAGGTGGAATATTATGCCAAAGACCGAATCTAATTTAATTTGTCTTAATATAATTAACTAATAATTTAGGAGGTTTACCATGAGTTTTGTTATACCTGCACCACCTACTGCTTCGGTTGAAGTCACGGGCACCGATGACCGATTTCCGGTTCGCCGCATATATTGTATCGGTAGAAATTATATTGCGCATAGAGTGGAGATGGGACACGACGATCGTACGCCACCTTTTTACTTCCAGAAACCGGCGGATGCGCTGGTCGAGTCAGGCGGTGAATTCCCCTACCCATCGGATACGGGGTCGGTACATTTTGAAATCGAACTAGTGGTAGCGATTTCCAAAGGCGGCTCCAATATTTCCACCGAAAACGCGCTCGATCATATCTACGGCTACGGTGTCGGCATCGATATGACGCGGCGCGATTTGCAAAGCCAGGCCAAAAAGGCAGGCAAACCCTGGGCAGCCGCGAAGAGTTTCGACCATTCAGCACCCATCTCAGCGATTCGTCCGGTTAGTGAAATTGGCCACCCTGATTCAGGTCGAATCTGGCTGTCCGTAAATGGTGAAACTCGCCAGGACAGCGACCTGGATTTGCAGATCTGGAATGTTCAGGAAGGAATTTCTCATTTATCAACGCTTTTCGAGTTGGCACCCGGTGATCTCATATATACGGGTACTCCAGAAGGCGTCGGCCCGCTTAATCCAGGCGAAGTCATTACTGGAGGCATAGATGGTATCGGCGAGTTAGAGATTAAAGTAGTGTAGAGTCCTAAATTGATGGTTAACCCTAACCTATTGCAACTTGTCTATTGGCAAGCACTTCGAGAAAAATAGGGTTAACTAGCTAGAATGAAAATTACCAATCAAACAGAAAACCCTAGAATAAAATATTGCGCCCCACCGAGCAGAGAGTTACGCGCGCCTGCACTACCGATGTGCGCACTAACATGCGATTGCCACGCTCATATCTGTGGTCCAGAATCTCGCTACGCCTATTCAGAAGACCGCATTTATACACCTCATGATGCGCTACTGCACGATTACCTTAAGCAGCTTAAAGTTCTGGGCGTAGAGCGCTCCGTGTTAGTCCAGCCTAGTATTTACGGTTCCGATAACACGGTCATGCTTAGGGCCATGCGGGAAATGAGCAGCGCGGGTATTGCCTGCAGGGGCGTTGCCGTAGTCGAGGACAACGTCAGCGACACCGACCTTGATGATCTGCACCAGGCTGGCGTTCGCGGATTACGCTTCAACTTGGTCGATGTAGCCGACACCTCCGACAATGCCTCGCTGCAACAAATCCTGCCCTTATGTGAGCGTATCGCAAGATTGGGGTGGCACACCGAATTCCTGCTCCACGTAGATGACTATCCTAATTTCGAGGCGTGCTTCGATTCTTTTCCGACCGACATCATTATTGGTCATACCGGTTACCTTCGACTTGGCCATACCCTTGACAACGCGGGCTTTCAGGGAATGCTGAAACTTGCCGCCGCCGGTAAATGCTGGGTCAAGTTGACCGCGCCCTATCGGATTTCGGCTTCGGGTGACCTGCCGTTTGCCGAGGCCGGGGAGTTTGCCCGCGCCGTTGTTGATGTCGCCCCTTCGCGCGTAGTCTGGGGAAGCGACTGGCCGCATGTCAAAATCTCGACCCCCATGCCCAACGACGCCGATCTGTGTGACCTGTTCTTTGACTGGGTTCCGGATGCGCAGACCCAGCGACAAATTCTGGTCGATAATCCGGCCATCCTTTATGAATTTTGATAAAAGGTATTTCATATGCTCTTTTCGATATTAATCTTTGACGAAGCGGACACTGCTTCGTTGCGTGACGAATATCGCTCAAGCCACCTCGATTATTTGAAGACGTTTGACAGCCAAACCATCTTTGCTGGCCCCTTTACAACAGATGATGAAAGTGCTGATCTGGGTAGTCTGCGGCTGATTGAATTTCCTGATCGAGCAGCAGCGGAACAACATGTCCTGGACGAGCCTTACGTTCTCGGTGGCGTTCAGAAACAATGGATCATTAACCGTTGGAAAATGTCGATTCCCTACACGTGGCGGGACTGCCCGCGCACCGAAGGTAATATCCAAGTGCTATTTCACGGCCTCGACGTGCCGAGGGGCATGGATATCCGCAACGCTAACGTCGATGCCCACGAAAACTATTTCGAAGAACACCAAAAGTCGGTTATGTGTCGTGGATCGATGTTAGTCGATGATGGCGCGTCTGCCATCGGTGACGTCGTTTTACTCGACGTGCCAAATATGACCGCAGCGCGGGTGATGATAGAAAATGCCCCCTTTAACAGAGCCGGGTGCTACCAGAAAATTACGCTTCATCGGTGGCGGTTTGGGCGCGTTTTCGACCGCCTTAAGGTAAAACTTTGAGTTCAGTACGCTCAGTTGATCCGACAATGTTTTAATTTTTTGGGAGGCAATGATCAAGTTATCTGAAGCTCGGAGAAAATTACCGAATAGATCAAATATCTACGAGCGATATCGATTCCCTCTGAATTCATTCAATACGCGGTACGACTCTACAACTGATTACCGTAACAATGAGTCTTGCAAGGAAGCTACCAATAATTCTGCGCATTTCAGAAAACACAATCTCGCGATACGATATATTCGAGCCGTATATGGCTAGGTTGATGAATTGCATTGAAAAATGACCCTTTTAGTCAAGCCTGTGCCGACCAGAGACTGTTTTCTAGTGATCGGGAGGGACCAACTGGGACACGCACCTTTGTTTGATTTATGGACTATTGACTCCCAAAATTTAAGGATTAAAACGTAGCGACAAAGTGTTCATTGCGACTTGAGATTCCTCTAATAGCGAAACTCTGATTTCAATGCGTAATTCTTCAAGCTTCGCCAATCTACAATTATCCTAGGCAAGAGATTATCGATGAAAAATAACAATTCCAACCTGACGCGTATTTTTTGCATTGGTCAGAACTATATAAAGCATATAAAAGAACTCTCCAACCCTATGCCGGAAAAACCAGTGGTGTTTATGCGCCCTATCGCCTGCCTGGTTAGCCCAGGACAAAATATCCATTTTCCAAAACATGGCTCGGTGCTTCACTACGAGGTTGAAGTAGTCGTTAGAATTGGGAAGCTGGCTCAAAACATTCAACAGAAAGAGGCTTTGACTTATATAGACGCTGTTACTTTAGGGGTGGATTTGACCCTACGTGATTTGCAAAAAGAAGCCAAACTAAAGGGCCTACCCTGGGAACAGGCCAAGTCTTTCGAACAAAGCTCTCCGCTGGGTGAATTCCTCGCTTATGATCCCGCATCGATTAACCTCAAAGATCTGGATTTCCGTTGCAGGATCAATGGTGAAGTCAGACAAAACGGTAATACCAACGACATGCTATTCGGCTTCGAAAGGCTGATAGCAGATTTGAGTAATATCTGGATACTCAGGCCGGGTGATATGATCTACACAGGCACACCCTCGGGAGTAGGCCCGCTTCAAATCGGCGATGTCATAGAAGTTGAAAATGATCAAACTGGATCCTTCAGATGGACTATTATCGAATAAAATACCCTGTCTAAATCCAGCAGCTTAATCCTAGATTCCTCAGTTAAAAAATGCATTACACTAGCAAGTGATTGAATTAACAGAGAAAGCCCAGGGTAATTCCACCGAATGCTGTTCATCTGCTGGGTGAATCGGATGAGGCAGATAATACGTCATTATCGAAGCCCATCGAAGTCGAGACCTTTGCTGGAAAAGTGCATGTCGAGTGGGACCCGACTGCTGCTGTTACGCCGATAGGCCAACTGCTTTTTTCATTGAATTTCTCAAGTTGGGCTGCCGCTTTAATCCTTGGGTGGAGGCTTGCCCACTCCATTACATCAGCAGCAATGCGCCGAAGAAAATTGATGTATAGGACTCTCTGTTTCTGTTATCAGGCCATAATCGCTACACCCATCTCACTGCACTAAGGGGCGATAGCGTCAAAACTCAGTTGCTGGGCATGAACAAAGTTGTAAGTGAAGAACCGCCGAACTGCTTGCCTAGTACATGACAGCGATGCTGACAAATTAAGGTTGGAAATTATGCCGAATTTTCATATCGAGTAGGGTGAACTGCGGAATTTAGGTTAATCAATCAGTTTTGCTGCAATGCCTGTTGCAGTACACGGGCTATGTGCTGAGCTTTACGTTGGGTTCCATCGTGGATCTGGTGGCGACAGCTGGTGCCATTGGCTATCACCAGGGTTTCATCACTGGCGCTTCGCACTGCGGGCAATAAACTCAGCTCTGCCATCTTCATTGATACATCATAATGGCTAGCCTCATAACCGAAGGCGCCGGCCATACCGCAACAGCTAGAGTCGATCACTTCTACTTCCAGTTCAGGGATTAGCGCGAGCGTCTGTTTCATCGCATCCATAGTCGCAAACGCCTTCTGATGGCAATGACCGTGCACTACCGCGAGTCTTTCGGGTAGCGGCTTCAATTTAAGTTCCAGCTTGCCCGCCTGATGTTGCTGTGCGAGGAATTCTTCCAGCAACAAAGCGCAGTCCGCCAGGGAATCCGTTTCCTCACCGGGCAACATGCTCTTGAATTCATCGCGCAGGGTTAACAGACAGGAAGGTTCCAGACCTATGACTGGCACACCACGTCCAACATAAGGCTTGAGTGATTCCAACATGCGCCGGGCTTCTACGCTCGCCTGCTCAACTAAACCCGCTGACAGAAAAGTACGCCCCTCGCTCAAAGGGCGCCCGCCATCGACAGGTTGAACTAGTTGCACCTGATAACCCGCGGCCTCGAGCACAGCCTGCGCGGCGCGTGCATTGTCGGGTTCATAATAGCGATTAAAAGTATCGACCAGCAACACCACCTCGCCGTTATGTCCCCGCGTCGTCGTTGGCAATTTTTCGAGTTTGTCGTCAAAGTAATCAGAGCGCCACTGCGGAAGAGTACGACGTGCACTGAAGCCGAGTAGCTTCTCGCTTAACCATGCCAGGCCGGGAATACGATCACGCAAATTCAGGATGAAACTCAGGCGCGCGGCGTAGGGTGCATAACGGGGCAGATAGGCAATCAAACGATCGTTGAGCGGCAATCCGTGATGCTTACGATAGTTGTGCAAAAACTCGACTTTCATCTTCGCCATATCGATGCCGGTGGGACATTCGCGTTTGCAACCTTTACAACCGACACAGAGATCCATGGTTTCATACATCGCATCGGAAATCAGCGCATCAACACCGAGCTGGCCGCTGATCGCCAAACGCAGAGTGTTCGCCCGCCCGCGCGTCAAATGTTGTTCGTCACTAGTGACTCGGTAAGATGGGCACATCACACCGACATCCGCATTACGACAGGCACCGTTGTTATTGCACATTTCGATAGCCGAGCCAAACCCACCCCACTCCGACCAGTCCAAAGCAGTTTCCATCGGTCGAACTTGGTAACCAGGCTTATATCGAAACAGTGAACGATCATCCATACGCGGCGCGCGAACAATCTTGCCTGGATTAAATACACCAGCGGGATCAAAGGCATCTTTAACTTCTTCGAATGCGCGTACCATGCGTGCACCAAACATACGTTCATGGAATTCAGAGCGGGCCAGGCCGTCACCGTGTTCCCCTGAGTGTGAGCCCTTGTATTCCTGAACGATTTCCAGTGTTTCTTCCATAATCGCGCGCATTATTTTTGCTCCGCTCTCGTCCTTCATATTCAGAATCGGACGTACGTGCAAACAACCCACCGAGGCATGCGCGTACCAGGTGCCCGTGGTGCCGTATTTCTCAAACACATCGGTAAGCCGGTTGGTGTATTCGGCAAGATCTTCCAGCTGCACCGCACAGTCTTCGATGAAGGATACTGGCTTGCCATCACCTTTCATCGACATCATGATATTGAGCCCTGACTTGCGCACTTCCCATATCGCTGACTGGGATTCGGGTTCAATCACCTCGACCACTCCCCCTGGGAAACCAAGGTCGGCCATTAATTCGACCAGCTGCTTAAGTTTTCGTATTTGTTCGTTACGATCTTCACCGGCAAACTCGACCAGTAAAAGCGCCTCCGGTTCGCCCTCAACAAAGCCGTCTACGGTGTCGCGGAACATCGGTATTTCGCGCGATAATTCGATCATCTTGCGATCGACCAGTTCTACCGCTGTGGGATCGAGTTTGACAATATGCCGAGTTGAATCCATCGACTGATAAAATGTCGGGAAATGACACACGCCCAGTACCTTGTGCGATGGAATCGGTTGTAACTCTAGCTGAAGACCGGTGAAAAACGCCAGGGTACCTTCTGAACCAACCAGCAATCGAGCAAAGTTAGCCGTATCGGCAGAAGTCAATTGATCAATGTTATAACCACCGACGCGGCGTAACAGTTGGGGAAACTGCCGTGAGACCTCTTCCGCTTCTCGTTGCCCCAGTGCCTTCATTTTTCGTACCAATTCAGCGCTCATACCTTCCTGCGTCGTATGCCCCAGATCGGCGAAATGTGCGACATTGCCATCTGCTAGAATAGCGTCTATGGCCTGCACGTTGTGCACCATATTGCCGTAGCGAATAGAACGGGCTCCGCAACTGTTATTGCCTGCCATACCACCGAGTGTCGCGCGATTACCGGTCGAGACATCGACTGGATAGAATAGTCTGTGCGGTTTGAGGAATTTGTTAAGCTGATCCAGCACCATTCCTGGCTCTACACATATCGAGCGTGACTCAGGGTCAAAATTACTTAGCTGGTTTAAATACTTGCTGGTATCAATAACCAGAGCGGTTCCTACCGTCTGACCGATCTGCGAAGTACCTCCCCCTCTGGGTAAAACTGGAATACCTTCATCGGCAGCGATCTGGATGGTGGTTATAATGTCCTGTTCGTTGCGCGGCACCACAACACCTAGAGGTTCGATCTGGTAAATTGAAGCATCGGTACTGTAGCGACCGCGACCGAAGGCATCGAACATAACCTCACCTTCCAGCTCGTTTCGCAGCCTGGCGGCCAATGCACTTTCACCAATACGCGAAGTCAAAGGAGCAGTTTTTTCAGAAATTATAGAATTTGTAGTCAACGGAAAAACCTTTCAACTGAAGATTGAAAATTAATATTTTTTTCGAAAAAAAGATTCAGCAATTAAGTTTAACTTGAAAAATACACATTATTAATAACGCAATATAACCCCATAGTATAACGAAGTCGCGTCCATCCAACTCGTCTGGTTGACCTATTGCAACGCCTCGCTCGCAGTTATTTAAAACGCGACCCACTTGATATGCCATATACATTTGACACATGCTAAAAATAGTGAATCGGTCTGCACGATTCGGTAAGGCTGGATTGGCGCGCAAAGAAAAAAACAAAACAATTATGGAATCCCGATGTTGCCACCATTTACCTTATAAAACAGCCACTTATGCAAGTGGTTTTTTTACTTTCACTCCAAAATTCTCTCTTGTAAAAATGATAGTGTCGAAATTTCAGGTGCTATTTACACCCTGGTGCATCGATGTGACCAAAATGATGTGGAGTCTAAGGAAGGAGTATTTTCTGAGTAGACGTTTTCTATGGACTGAATTTTATCAATTTCTACTAATTGTTGACGAAGGCCCTCGATACGCTTTTCAAGAGCGGATATCTCTTTTAGAACATGGTCGCGTTTGGGTAAATTCATATGGCCTTCGTTGGATCAATAAAATAAGAACCGTTACTTCATATCTGGTCTTTGCCAGAACACCATAAATGAGGGGTATGAAAAAGTAAGTGATTTCAAACCAAGAATCGACTAAGTAATAGGACTGATAATTCCCTGTTAATTTACAGTGCGTGAAATTTAAATGCCAGTATTGGTACTTAAATCAAAGGGATATAGAAGAGATGGCGTTAGCGTATAAGGTAATCGGGGAATATTTCCCTGTATTTTCCCGTGTATAAGAGATTTTAGAGAGACGAGTTAGCAGAAGACTGCGTCCACCGCCAAAAACAAAAAACCTGCTCATCAGCAGGGTTTTTTATTCTAAATTACAGTCAAATAATCGCCAACCTTCGCGCCAAGTTCGACATCAACTGCGAATTGTTAATTCAATTGTGCCGGATCAGATCGCTAACGACGAAGAGCTGAAAGCTCTCAAGCAATACACCCCACTCTCAACTCGCCGAATTTTTGCCGAATAAAATTTGAATATATGCTAATGTTTAGCCACGGAGGTTAACTATGTCAGATAAGTCAAAAGATAACGACCGATCCAAATCAAACATGACTGCCTTCAAAAAATCAGTCACCAAAGCGGCGAGCTCATTAGCTGTAGACATTGACAAGGCCAAGGAACTGGCGATACATGAAATTCGTGAAGGCCTCGAAGTCGTCAACAAGAAAGCGAAAAAGGCCAGCCGCGCTGCGGCCAAAGCAACTGAGAATGTAAAAGACAGCATTGCGGAAAAACAACCGACAGAAATGTTTCGAGAACTGGTCGATGATGTCGAGGGCGTTGCCGAAGGTTTAATCGAGGGCATCAGTGCTAAATTCAATCAAATTCGCGATGCAGTTGTAACCCGGCCACCGGCTAAAAAGAAATCGACGGCTAGCGCAAAAAAGAAGCCAACCACAACTAAAACCACGACCAAAAAGAAAGCAGCGGTGAAAAAGAAAGTCGCGAAAAAAACAGTGGTCAAAAAGAAGTCGATAACCAAAAAGAAGCCAGTCAAGAAGGCAGCGGTCAAGAAAAAACCTGTGAAAAAGAAGTCTGTAACCAAGAAAGCCGCGGTTAAGAAGAAGTCTGCGAAAAAGAAGGCAGCTACCAAGAAATCCTGAAATCGAATAACACAATGAGCCTGTTCAAACAGGCTAGAGCTAAAAAGGGACACCCACCTTCCGATTGACATCTAGCAGGTCCAAGGTGCAGTCTTGGGTTTTCACAAACAAACGGAATTGACTGATGACCAGACCTCGTGAAGTTTTAATCTCACTCGAAGAAACCCCCTACTACCACATCACTTCGCGCTGCGTACCCAAAACACTTCGTGGGACAGGCCCTGCGCCAAGCCTGTCTCTGCGGTAAAGATAGTTACTCAGAAGGCTACGGGCACATAATCACTGCCATAAGCGACATTTCTTGAATCCGACGACTTCGGCCGAAATTGAGCTGAAAAGCAAACCCAAAAACCTCAAAGAACACCAAATCTACGTGATTTGAAATCAACAAACCTTTTAGAGTGGTTCTCCCTATTCAGAGCGGGTGTCCTTCTTTGGGAGGCTAGGGGTAGACTGAATGGTCGGTGATTACTCGGTCTAGTTGGACGTCCCAGGGTTGGGGTTCAAGTTGGTCGACTATTTGTAATTGGTGGGCTACGCCAATAAGCATGGGGGTTTTGATTGATGGGTTTTTGCGAAAGGCGAAGCTGCGGTCATAGAAGCCACCGCCCATTCCGATACGATTGCCTGCAGAGTCAAATGCTACTAGTGGAGCCAAAACTAGGTCGAGCGCCTCGGGTTTGATCATCTCGGAATCCGCGACATCAGGTTCGGGAAGTTGATAACGATTGATTCTCATTTTCTGAGCTTGAAAATAGGGTGAGAAACGCAGGGTTTGTTGATCGAGATTGGGCAGGTAGACCTGTTTGTTTGCTTTCAATGCGGCGTCTATCAGAGGCTGAAGCCCAATTTCGCCATTGACTGCAAAATAGACCGCTACTTTTTCAGCCGCCTGATATTTCGCTTGTTGCAGAAGATTTTTCGCCAGTGCATTGGCCGCTATTTCAAGTGTGGCTTGATCTAGTTGACTGCGGGCTTTTCGCATCGCCTGTCGCAAGGATGCTGCTCGCGAAGAGCTTTTTTGTGGAGATTCAGGGGGTTTCATATCAATTAATTCTCTACCAAACTCATCAACCATTCTTTAAATAATCGGACCGACGGATTTTTTAGCTTCGATTCAGGACAAACCACAAAGTACGCAAATTCATTGACCAATTCAATCTCAAACGGTTTAACCAGACGCCCAGATTCTAAATGGTCTTCAACAAAAGTGGTGGAGCCAAGGCCAACTCCTTGGCCGTCAATGGCCGCCTGCATCAACACGTTGGTGTCGTCAATGATGGTGCCTTTGTTCGCATCAAAACTGAGACCCGCCAACGCTAGCCAATCATTCCAAATCTCATAATTAGCGTCGTGCAGCAAGGTGTAGTAACGGAGGTTGTCAAGCAAGGTCAATGGTTTGTCATTACTTAAAAACGCAGGTGAGCAAACCGGGAAAAAGTCTAGACCGAGCAACTTTTCAGAAACAACATCGGGCCAATCACCACGCCCATAGGTGATCGCAATATCTATTTCTTCGCGATCAAAATTAACCGCGTCGTGAGCATGGTAAAGGCACAAGTCAATCTCTGGGTGTTGCGACCAAAAGTATTTTAGGTGGGGTGACAGCCATTTAGCCGCGAGGGACGGTGCCAGACGAACGCTCACGGTGTTCGAATGTTGCTGATGGCGGAGAGAGCCGACCACCGCTGAGACACGATCAAAAGCTTCGATTACTTCAGGCAACAGTAATTTTCCCTGGTCGGTCAATTTCAAGCGACGAGGATAACGATGAAATAGCGAGATTTTGAGATAGGTTTCAATTACCTTGATCTGATGACTAACCGCCGCTTGGGTGACATTCAGCTCTTTGGCAGCCGCGGTAAAACTGAGCAGTCGGCCCGCTGCTTCAAAGCATTTTAGACTGTTAAGCGGTGGTAA
>RCNB010001492.1_pt1 | contig 14695 bp, 12 predicted proteins | sample 2041321 | NCBI WGS metagenome assembly RCNB01 (sample SAMN09708232, study PRJNA481090) | Marine sediment metagenome, whole genome shotgun sequencing project. | reverse complement strand
AATAAAGAATACCGGCCCTTTAGATTCCAGTCGAATTAAAATAGCAAGTAAAGGAGCTATCCAAATTAACAGTCCAAAAATTACGATTAATGAAAAAAGAATATCAAAAACTCTCTTGATAAAGGCATTGAATGCATTATGAAGCGGTATATCCCTTAAAGATAAAATTGGCACATAATCGTAATATTCGAATTTAAGTTTCCTGGCGAAAATATTCTTATTGTCTGGTATAAATTTTAAAGTCTTTAAGTTATTGTCAGCAAAATCAATGAACATTAACAATTCATTATTCGTAAGTTCAGATGCCGAACAGTATATTTCGTCTATATTGTTGTTAGCTATATAAATAAAACATTCTTTTATATCAAATTCATCTCTTTTCGGACAAAACAATCTTTTATTTATATAGCCATACTCCACTCTATCATTAAAAACAGTTATCAGTTGATTGGTCATTTTATTATCTCCTATAACGACAACATTTCTAAGATTTCCTTTAACACGCTTCCTATATTTCATCAAAAGTACATAGTTCAGAAACTTCAATACAGATACGGCAATAAATACATAAATGAAGAATTGGGCTAATGCCAATCTACTTATAATTGGTTGTTTAAAAAATCCAATAAAAGCATATAGAATTAGAAAAAAGAAAACAAACTGCGTAAATAAATGTTTTAGAATATTGGTAACCTTTGTGTATCGGTATACTTCATAAAATTCCGTTTTGAGCGAAATAATAATCCAAGCCAAAGAAATATAACTATGAAAAAGTAAGGGAAATTCAAATTGGATTGGCAGCAAATATGCTAAAAAATTAATGACCAAAAGATCAATACCATAAGAGATTGGCAATATAAAACCTGAATATCTACCTTGTTTGAAAAACATATTTTTTTCTTAGCCTGCCGAACAAGCATATAAGCAAATATAGTTTATAAAATGAATTGATGAAGATCCTCTGTTGTCTTTAATCAAACAATTTTTTAATTTAACTACTATAAAATAGAAGGAAATTGCGTTCTTTCAATTTTTATATTTAGAGCATTCAGAAGTCTTCAGGAGAAACAGATTTCCAATGGGCCAAAGCATTTTGAAAATCATACTTAAACTCAAAATTTTGATCTCTTAAATATTTTGGATCAATGTTGGTTGGGAATCCAGCCTTTTTAACACGAACAGGATGTATTTCTGTTTTCTTTCCAGTTATTCTTGATATTAATTGAAGGAAAAATGCTATTACGGCAAGAACATTAACAGATAATTTAAGAGTTGGCTTAGCATACCCAAATTCTTCTTTTACTATTCTGGTCATTACGTTTAATGGTACAAGAGGGTTTTCAGCATAGTTATAAATTATCAGCCGATCTGATTTGTTCATTGTGAAAACAATACTATCAATCAAGCCAAAAACATAGCCATATGCCTTGATTACCTTTCCACCATTAGGTAGCACGAAAGTTCCCTTTTTTAAGGCTTTAATCATTCTATATACATTGCCAGGATCCTTAGGGCCAAAAATGACGCTCGGTCTCACAATTATTAAACGCCTACTTATATCCTCTGCCAACCATTTTTGATGGATTTTTTCTGATAAAGCCTTCGAAATTCCATATGCGGTTTCAGGATATAAGCTAGAATCTTCTGACCTTTTGTTTAGAGATTTGCCATACGGAGCTATACTACTGGTAAAAAAGAGGTTCTTGATTTCTGTTTTCCTAGCAAAATCATTTATATTTTCGGCACCTGGAATATTGGTGTCGAAATATTCTTTGTATTCGTGTCCAGGTTCTCGATGTATTGCTGCGAAGTTGAAAATCCAAGAATTTTGGGTGTCTATTTCCGAAATATTGATATTAATAGTTACTCTGATATCAACTGGCAAATAAGAAACATTAGAATCTCCTTCAAAGCCTCTCAATGGTTTAATGTCACAAACGATATATTTCGAAAAAATGTTTTCCTTCAAAAAAACGGATACCATGTTTCTCCCGATATAGCCAGCTCCTCCAAATATTATCGCAGTTTTTTTCATAAGCGCTATTGAAATTGTGCGATAGTTTTTCTGTTTACCTCTTTGCGCTCTTTATCAAAAAACCATCCCCATTTATTAAAGTACTTTATCATTGAAGTAATATGATAGTATAACAACTTGGAACTTTTGTAAGAACCTTTGCCGTGGCTATGTGTAATTGAAACATGAGGATAGTATATTGTTTTTGTGAGTTGATGAATTCGCCTAGTCAGGTCTATATCCTCAGGATACATAAAAAATCTTTCATCAAATCCGCCTACTTTTTGTAATACCTTACAATTGATGAACATAAAGCAACCCATTACGTAAGGAACCTCAAAAATACTGTCAAAATTGGAATATCTGAACTCATATCGATTATCTAATTTATTTTGTAATGCTTTTATTGGAATAAAACGTCTCACAATTAGATTGGCAGGAGTAGGCAACAATTTAGCGGAATATTGTATTGTACCATCTGGATTAAATATTTTCGGGGCCATCAATCCAGTTTCTTGGTGTTCTTTCATGTAGGCATACATTTCGTTCAAAATCGCAGCATTAAAGTCGACATCTGCATTCAGCACCAAATGAAATTCAGAATTGTTAATTGCTTTTTTTATTGCAACATTATGACCGGCTCCGAACCCTAAGTTTTTTCCTGTATGTATGTATTCTATTTTTTCGTGTATAGGAATTCCATCCTTAATCTTGTCCGTAGGAGAGTTATCCACTAAATATATTTTTAAATTTAGTTTTGACACTAAAAGAGTGCTCAAAACATTAAGGATTTCGTTCAAGTCAGTATTGAACAAAACGATGGAAACAGAAAGATTATATTGCATGAAATCTGGTTCTAACTAATAGGGTTTTTATTGGAATTACTTAAGGTGTCAGATATTATTAGCAAAAATAAGAAACAAATAACGTACAAAGGCTTTGATGTCTGCAAAATAGACTCAGTGATAAACATATATCCTAGACCAGTAATAAACAAAAGCAACACTTTATTCCTATATGTACGGGTTGTGATGAAAAAAATGGCAATAAATATTGCTATTGTAAATACGCCAACAAAACCAATCTCCAGTATTCCTGTTAAATACTGATTATGCGAATGATTTAAATCTAAATTTATCATTGTAGCTGTATCAATAAGATTTTGATTTTGCAAGACTGCATCCGATTGATTCAACCCGTACCCAAACCATGGTCTTTGCTTAATGGCATTCCAAGATATCTCCCATAGACGGTATCTATTATAATCAATCTTATCAATGTATTGAAAAATCAGTGCAACAAATCCCAGAAGTGCAATTATGTTTGCCAAAATTCTTTTTTTATAATCGATTTTAAGCATGAAATTCAAGAGATAGATCATGTAAATAAGAAGGCAAATTCGCGAGCCCACTAAAACTATGAACATAATCAATATTACATGATATAATAACAATAAGCCAATTTCAATTTTCTTAACTTCATAAAGCCCATGGAAGAACAAAAGTCCCGTTAATCCAAAAAAAGATAAAAAAGCTGCATGATCATAAAATAGCCAATTCCTTATTTGGCCGCTATATGTTTTAATCTCATTAAAATATTCAGGAATCCCAAGGCCATAAAAATCCTCGAACCACAAAAGAAAAGATATGCCATACGCAACAATTATGGCATTAAACACGAGAAATATCAAACTATACTGCCAAATTGTTCTATCTGCGCTTGTGATTACAATTGTGCTTATAAAGGCAAAAATCAAAAAAGCCAACTCCTTGCTAAAATCCTGTACGCCTGTCGGCCTTCCAAAAACCAATAGTAGTACGAATATAAAAGTCAGAAAAATGAAGCTTGAAAGATGAAATTCCAGCTTCTTCTTCTGAATGGTCCTATATACAAAATAAGCGAGTAAAAGGAGGGTGGCAAAAGTGGTCCAGGCAATTTTTAACGGGATACAAACAATAAAAAACAGTATAAGGAAGTCCTTGACGCCCATTCTTAAAGCTGTTCTTTGCACATAAAAATAGCCCAGTATCATAAATACAAAAGGTGATAGCAAAGCAAATAAATATTGGGTGATTGACTTGGAAATTTCACCTAAGGGCATAAAAACAACATATGGATCAAAAGGAGACTCATTACTCTTTATGATGAATTCTTGTTTATCCTTATTTAGAGCAATTGATCCACTATTTTGGAATAAATTATCAAAAACCTCCTTGGAATTTAAACCGATTGAGTCGTTTTGGAATCTTAATCCCAGTGAGTTGATTTTCACTTTTTTCAAGTTCGAATCATTCCCAAAATCCAATCTAAATTTTTTAACGGTAACATTATGCTTTGGAAATAGAAAAGTTAAAGTATCTTTTGATTTATTGGAATCAAAAAGTTGTAATTTTGAATTAAATTCGTCAGAATAAGTGTAGTACAGCGATGCATCAAAATCAGCTTCGGATTCAATGACAAATACCAAAGCTTGAAATTCTTTTGTAATCTTTATTTTGTTATAATACGATAAAATTGAGGTTAGCAGTATAGATAAGATAATACATGCTGGAATAGACCAAAGAAAATATTTTGAATTTATTCCACGGACTTTCATATGAATTTCCTAAGCAAATTATAAACCAGTTGAATTCTCATTGTTGTTTTCTTAATTAAGGAATTAGAGCTTTTTTCTCCGGTCTCCGAGGCATTTTCACTATGTCTTCTATAATAAATAAGAGGTTTGTCTATAAAATAGGTCTTACCTATTACTTCTGCGACCATAGCCAGCCAAATATCATGCATGTATATCCCTTTGGGGAAAGGAAGGGCCTTTTCAAGGACATTACGATTAAAAGCCATCGTTGCCCCTATATAATTGTTCTTCATAATATTGTTGAAAATGCCTGTCTTTGTTTTATTGTTGTTATACAATAATTTCGTATTGCTAATATCATCAGTAAAGACTTCCAAATTAGAAAAAACCAAGTCATTGCTTTTTAAATACAACAGACAATCATTAATCTTTGTGTCTCGCCAGATATCATCCTGGTCAGAAAGGAAAATATATTCTCCTTTGGCATGGCTTAGTGCATTTTCAAAATTCTTAATAATATTTTTACTGTTTGAGTTCAATATTGTGATTCTATCGTCTTGATATGACGATAGAATTTTCAATGTGCGATCTTTGGAGCCATCATCCGAAACTATTAGTTCGTCTTGTGGTCCAAGTTGTGGTAAAATGGAGTCTATTTGTTCCTTAATGAACTTTTCCCCATTATAAACCGCCATACAAACTGATACTTTCATCTTCTGAGCACTAGCTTTTTTCCATCAATTAGGGAAAATATTATACAATAAACCAATTGAAAAGATATTCCAGTTACTATTAACATATTAGAAAATATATTTAATAATACAATAACTGACAAAATAGCTATTGTAGTTATATGGTAACTGCTTTTCCTAGGGACAAGAAAAACAATAACGACTAAATACATCAACAAATTCGAAAGAAACAATAAATAGGGCCCGAACCATTCTAAGTATGAATATGACTTTGCATAGGTTGTGCCAACAGTCAACCATGGTGTAATTCTTAATAGATCTCTTTGGGTCAGTTGCAAAGGGGCGCCTAAATTCTTGGATACAATACGAGGCAAGTTTTCATAGAAAATAAAACCTGTGAAATCATACTCCTCAACATTACTCTTATTCACAGTATTCTGAAAATTTGCAAGTGGGGAGGCCACATAAAGATAAGTCCAATAATACTCCTTGGGTATTGATGATTGCATGAAATCTTCAGTTGCTTCACTTTGTGTGTAAATATATTCGCCGCCAGATCGCAGGTTTCCGATAACGCCAAACAAAAAAAGACCAGCTAGACCTAAAATACCGAGTTTGATCTTATTAAAAAGGCGAACTTTCCCTGCAAAATGTAAATAGATAAACAAAGAGGTCAAAACCCCCAATACCATTATACTGCGACTCAAAAATAAAAGTGCTGGTAAATATAACAGTAAATAATAATGCAATATTTTTTTATTCTTTGTTGACATGTAGGTTGCAAATGAATGGGCAATCAAAAAAGAATTAAATGATATTAGAACGCCATGTAAAATCGGAATGCCAAATTCCATATAACCGACTCCAGATCTACCCAATAACTTTGCCATTAATGGCACATCCCATTCATATAAGAATTCAATACCATACAAAAAAAGTAGTAAATAAAAACATGTAGATATTAGTTTGGTCCTTGTACGTGATTTTGTTCTTCTAATTAACTTTAACTTATCGATTACTATACCAAACGAAATAAAAAAAATAAAGGTAACTGCAAAAAATAATTTCATGTCAGTCGATAAGTCCGGATATATATTGGACCAACCCAAAGTATAGACTAAAAAGGCAAGTGTGAAACCAAGTACATATATGTACAATGGGTTTTTTAACAATTTCAACATTCCAGTTTATTTACTTCTTATGCCACGCCTTTATCTCTTAAGATTTCTCTTAAAACAGTGGTCTTTCCGTGCTTATTTAAAAAATAGATTATTGTGAGACACCATACAATGAAAAATATAATACTAAAGAGAAAGCTATCATTATAAAAAACACTCGAAATTATAAAAATTAAAGTGGTAACGGTCAATATTGTTACATTCTCTTTATTCATTAATTCAATTTTAGGAAAATCATTTTTAGAGTAGAAAAAGTAACCTCCCAAAAGGACGGCATGAACAATAACACTTGTCCAAGCAGCGGCAATAATGCCCAATGATGGTATCAGTATAAAATTTAGGGAAATGCTAACAATCATGCTAATAAATACAACCTTCACCCTATTTGTCTGATTGTTTGATATGGTCAACAAGGTACCATAAATAGATGCGGCAGTTCTTAAAAGAATAACCAAACTGAATGGTAATACCAAAGGATAGGCTTGTAAATATTCCTTGGTGTATAAAATGGAAATAATTTCTTTATGAAATAAAGTAAACACTAAAAATAAGGCGCTGCCAATTATAAAAAGTAAGTATAGTATGTTACCAGATAAAACATCAATATTTTCTTTTTTGGCGAATTTAGATGAAAGATAGGGCAGTAAAACATTTGAAGCGACATCAGAAACTATCAGGAAAATATAAATAATCCTAAATATTGATTGATATAAGGCAACGTCCTTAGCTTCAAGCAACAATGCTATTATTTGGGTGTCAATCGTGAAATAAAAGGTGCCAAAAATAAAGTGGGCGCCATATGACCAACTGTTCTTGAAAAGATATTTTTGAATGTTGATATTAAACCACTTTCTTTTAAGAATATCTTTGCACATCATTAAAGTGGACAAAAGTTGAATTAATTTACCAAATATCATGCATGTAATAAATTGTAGCATATTTAGTTCTCCAAGATAATATAAGAGTACAATTATAGAAATTACAAGGGCATAAATCACTATAGAAATAGCAGAAGCCTTAAACCTGTTCTTCACTCTAAGTATAGCTTGTAAATAAAGGACGTAGGCCGTCAGAATGGCAAATAGAATAAAACGGTTACCTATCTCAACCCAGAGTGAGTCATAGAACCAATTAAGATAGGCCAGTGAAATAATACCAAAGACTACAATAAAAACCACTTTCTGGGCCAATGAATTTAATACGTAACTATTTGGTTCGAATTTTTTTTGAGGGTAATCTTTCATTATCATTAATGATTGCCCAAAATCAACACAAGTTGCCAATAAAGTGCCGAATGAAAATCCAAAACTCAATAACCCAAAATCATTTAGAGTCATCATTTTGGCCATCAACATGAAAACTATTCCTCCCGTATAAATCTGCAAAAATGCCGATATGGAAGACCAAAAAATATTTTTTGAAACTGTAGGCATATTATGCTCAATCTATTTGAACCGTACCCTCATTTCCAGAGACAAAGTTCTTAATTATTTGGAGATTGTCCATCCATTTTCGCACGGTCAATGTTTTCCAATTACCTGAATTATATCCTTTAGCATCTAGGTTGTTTTCCCATAGCCATGAGGGCGTTGGCCAAAGTGCATATTGTGGATTAACAATTTCATAAAAATCCTCAGCTACGCCATCTTGGCCATGGTGCGCCATTTGAACATAATTAGATTTCAATACTTTAGAGTCTATATTTTCTATAACCACTTGTCCTCCCTCAATGCCCAGATCACCCAAAAAAAGTACGGATTTTGAGACACTACTTATTTTGAATACTAAAGAGGAGTTATTGACAAGATTTACTAAAATGTTTTCGTTTCTATTACCTAGGATTTCAAGCTCCACTCCATTTCCAATTGAATACTTTTCCCTTAAATTAGCATCGATAATTTCAATTTTTGAATTTTTCAAAACCGAATAATAATCCTTTGCTAATTCAAAGGATATTGGTTCCTGGACTTTTATTTTTTCAAGGTCAATTTCAGAATGGATAATTCGATTTATTACAATTCTTCCGCCTGGAATAATTTTTTTCAAAGCCCCAATATGATCCTTATGTGGATGTGTGAGAATCCATGTATGCACTTCGCCTCCCAATTGAATTAAAAAGTCTTCCAAAATACCTGCTGAGCTTGCCAGACCTCCATCAATCACAGTGATATTGCCATCATCAGTTCTTATGAGGTAAGCCATCTGTGATTTATGATTGAACTGTTCTAATTGCCAAAGTGAAAAATCCTTTTCACGATTTGGAAACTCATTTATTTGAAGTAAGGCAAACCTATCGTCCTGATCATCACAAGAATTGAGGTTGAACAAAGAAATGATTAATAGAATTTTGAAATAAGAATGTATTAGATTTTTCATTTTTCCAAATCCATAATGGAGTTATATACCCTTTGTGAGTTATTATTGTCATGATATTTATTAAAAACATCATTTTTTTCCTCCAAAAGATACCCATTATTTGGATTACTCTGAATATTTCTTAATGTATTAAACACTTCTTCCCAATTATATGCGATTGGCCCAGAGACAATTTGCTTGTATTCAAAGTACATCTCCCTTGAAGCTGAAAGGTATTCCTGTAAATCAAATGCAGCAAATATTACTGGTTTTAATGTCAATAAAAAATCGAAATAGGCGCCAGAATAGTCGGTTATGAGAATATCCGCATCCTTTAATAAAAAGTTGATGTCAACCAAATCATCGTCTGGTAAATGAAAAATACGATCATTATGGGTTTCACCGACCAGAATTGGTATCGTGGCAAAATGAGTCTTAGTCACAAAAACCATATTTTCTTCTTCAAGTAACTTCTGCAGCGCATCCTCGCTATAATTTTCGATGTCCAAAAGGCTTTGTTTCTGCCCTTTATTTCTAAAAGTGGGAAGATAATAAACCAGTTTACTATCTTTGAATGTATCCCTTATCTGCGTATTTACAGGAGCTGGTTCAGGTGAATAAAAAATATCATTCCTCGGGCAACCTGTCTCTAAAATTTTAGTCTCAGAAATACCAAAGGCCGATGCCATTTTCTTGGTGAAAATCTTCGAATTTGACACTACATAATCATAATTGAATTCATAGGTAATTGAAAATATGTGTTTAACAATAACTTGAACAAAAAAACCATTCGACGCTGAATACTTATCGTCCAAGCCAATTTTTTTCATAGGATTCCCGTGCCAAAGTTGAATTGTTTTCGCGCCATTGATCCAATATTCATTAACATCTTTCTTAACAGAACTTACAATTACATATTTGGCGCGAAGACAATAATACACACCTTGTAAGCTATTTGCCATATAACATCTATGGCCCAGTTTATTCACATGGTAACAGACTATTTTACTTTTGGTAATCCAAACTGCCCTGATTTCTGGACTATATGAATTAATGTACTCAAACAAATACATGCTATTGTCCGAATATCGTTTTCCATACCACGCTCCCAGTACCCAGACATTACTTTTTCTAGCGAACAATAACTGAAGCCACCATACTGGAAGAAATAAAGTGTACCCCAAATATTTAATAAATCTTCCCATTAATCGGTTTTGCTTGCTAGGAGTTCAAGTAGTCCAGATTTGGCTATCTTCCTTGGATTATTCCCTAATCTTTCCATATTTACATTGTCCACAATTTTAATTTCATACCCAACAACCCCCAATTTATCAAATGACAATTCAATATCAATCTTCGCAGCCATTTGCCTCAAATAATTCTTTGCCTCTTTTGCAGAATCGACCTTTAGTATCGCACATAGCTTCTTTATGTTTTTTCTCGTATACTTATAGCCCCGAGAGTCATTCATATCATCTGCTGTGACTTTTGAATTATATTCCAAAAATTCAGGTAAAGTCAAAAAAACAGCATGACCATGTGGTATACCGTAATATGTAGTGAATGCATAGGAAACTGCATGTGCCGCAGTGGTCTTGGAAATGTTTATAGCCTTACCTGCTAAAAATGCGCCTTGTAGCACCTGTTTTCTGTTTAACACATCAGGTTGGTTCACTGCTTTTTCCAAGTTATGAATTAGCAATAGTATCGCCTCTTTTGCATACTGCTGTGACTCTTTATTCGCATTTACACTCCAAAAAGATTCAATGGCCTGGGATAGGGCATCCAAACCCGCACAGGCTGTAAGGTATTTCGGTTGGCTAAGGGTCAATTCCGCATTGAGAACGGCCACATTAGGGAGCAGCGAGTGATGTGCAACTGAGTATTTTTTCTTATCATGATAAACAACTGCAAAATGCGTGGCCTCACTTCCTGTACCAGCAGTTGTAGGTAGAGCTATTAGGGCATTTCCACTATTCCGGATTTTAGAGGAATCTTTAACGATTTCCAAACTGTCTACATCTGGATTGGCCGCAAAAATATTTATCAATTTTGCCATGTCCAACACACTTCCTCCTCCAATAGCGATTATCAAATCACAATTAGAGGCTAAAAAGAGTTTTGTGCCTTTGAGTGCCTGATTATATTTTGGATTTTGTTCGAATTCGGAATACCTAATTACAGATTTGCCATTGGTTGCCAGTTCAATGAATTCTTTTGCTCCTGAAAACTCAAATGACCTCTTACCTGTAACTAGGAAAATCCTTTTTGCGGAATAACTTTCAATAAGGTCTGTTAAATCATTACAAGATATGTCCTCAATCAGCTTTTGTATCATTTAAGAAACTGTTGAAAAGCGTTTTTGTTTTCTTTGGGTGTTTTAGTAGGCCTCCCCAAATTTTCTCTGGCCCCTTTATTGACTTTGAGCTCTAGAAATGCTCTGCCCTTATGGTTTGCAATAGCGATTAGTTTTTTCTTTATATCTTCTACTTTTGAAGCTGATTCGACCAATGTATAACCGCATGCCTTTGCTATTTCTGGAAAATTAATTTCAAAGCCTACTGTAGGTTGTCCGCCCACAGAATCATGGGCGCCGTTGTTTATTACAATATGTTTAAAGTTATCCAGATTGTGCATTAAACCATTTATGGCTAAACTTCCCATATGCATAATAACAGATCCGTCACCATCAAGACAATACACGTTCCTATTATTTTTCTCAATTGCAATTCCCATGGCAATTGCCGAGGTATGGCCCATTGCTCCTACCGTAAGAAAGTCTTTCTCATGTGATTGACCCAAGGCAACCCTATGTTCAAATACCTCTCTTGAGGTTTTTCCCGTCGTTGAAACCACAATATCATGCTCTTTTAGCCCGTCAATAATCAATTTAACGGCACCCTCCCTGTCTAAAGGGTAAGAGGTAGCCGTGTCTTTCCTTAATGAATACTTTTCAAATGTGCCTTTTCTCACAAGCAAGGCATAAGGCTTTTTTTCTGACATTGCCTTCTCGACAGCATTTTCCAAAATAATTTCAATATCACTATCCGCATCAATTACTTGATATGGAATTTGCATAGCAATCAATAATTCTTCGCTAACCTTGCCCTGCTTAACATGTTGAGGTTCATCCTTAATTCCAGGCTCACCTCGCCAACCAATCAATAATAGCATTGGAACCCCGTATACATCATCATCTGCAATAGAAAGTAATGGATTCACAGTATTTCCAAAACCTGAATTCTGCATATAGACCAGAGGCAATTTGCCGCTTGCCAAATAACTGCCTACAGCCAACCCCACTGAAGCGCCTTCGTTGGCCGCAATGACATGTCGATCGTTTGGAGCATTATCAGAGATGAATGCGCATATATCTTTAAGCAATGAATCCGGAACTCCGGTAAAAAAATCAATATTCCTTTTTGTTAGAGCTTTGTAAAATTCTGATGTGTTAATCACGTTTTAATACTATTTAGTTCCTGGAATCAATTCCAATATTTCTTTGATAGACATACAATTTCCGTTCGACTCGTATGACCTTTTATTAGTTAAGATGGATTTTGCAGTATCCAACATGGCCGGATATGCGCTTCTTAAAAGTTGGTTGGCATAAATTACAATGTTAACCCCGGCTTCAGCCAATTCATCTTCATAAATAGTGTTGTAACTTGATGGGACAGCTATTAAAGGAGCCTTACGTTCAAATTCGCCATATTTTTTGCAGAACTCCAAAATCTCGTCAGGAGCCTTTTGTTTAGAATGAATCATAATAGCATCTGCACCAGCTTCTATATATGCCTTTGCACGTTCTAAGGCATCATCCATACCTGCATTTAAGATTAAACTTTCTATACGGGCAACGACCATAAAGTCCTCTGTTATCCTTGCCTCCCTACCTGCCTGGATTTTCTTGCAAAAATTTTCAATGCTATCTTGATATTGTTGAACATCAGTGCCAAATAGTGAATTCTTTTTTAAGCCCACCTTGTCCTCGATAATAACAGCAGATACCCCAAGTCTTTCCAAAGTTCTAACCGTGAAAACAAAATGCTCTATTTTGCCACCTGTATCCCCATCGAATATTATGGGCTTAGTGGTAACTTCAACCAAGTTATTAATGTTATTTACCCTTGAGGTAATATCAACGGCTTCTATATCAGGTTTCCCCATCGATGTTGAATCAGTTAGACTGCTAGCCCACATACCATCAAATTCCCTAGTTTCACCATTTACCTGAACGTTGATTTTCTCCGCAATCAAACCAGTTAAACCATTATGAGCTTCAATAATTCTAACTACACTTTTGGATTCAATGAGTCGTCTTAATCTTGCTCTTCGAATATCCGGGGTTGTTCCTATTTCCTTTAAGGCATTATTAAGTTTGGTGCTTGAAATCCCCTTTGTGTAGGGCACTTCAACCAACTTACCCCCCCATTGATCAAGTGTTTCGATTACTTGTTGTCTAGTCTTTTTTTGCACTCCCTCTTTCCAATCATCACCATGTACAACAAAATCAGGTTTTACCCTTTCTAAATTTGGTCTATAATCCAGTGTTTCCTGTGGAATGACTTCTTTTACGGCCTTGAGGTTCTCTAAAATGATTTTGCGTTGCTCATACTCTAAATAAGGCAACCTTTTATAGCTAGCAATGGCTTTGTCAGTTAACAAACCTACGGTTACTTCACCGATTTTTGCAGCTTCATTTAAAATATTCAAATGCCCTGGATGTATTAAATCCGCACTCATTCCTACGTATACTTTACTCATATTTCTAATCTTTAGTCTTTAGTTTTATTAAACAATCTTTAAGGCTATCTCTCCAATAAGGAATTTCAATTTTAAGAATTTCTTTGATTTTTGACTTATCCATTGTGCTAAATCGTGGTCTTTCTGCAGGAGTTGGATATGCCTCTGAATTAATGGGCAATAACTTGACTTGAGCTCCGCTTTCATCAAATATTGTTTTTGCAAAATCATACCAACTTGCCACACCCTCATTACTATAATGGTAAATCCCGTAATCTTCAGAATCTTCAGTAATAATCTTTACAATTATTTTGGCCAAATCACCAGCATAAGTAGGCGTGCCTATTTGGTCACAAACCACACTTAACTCCTCTCTTTCATCTCCCAAACGCAACATAGTTTTAAGAAAATTCAGGCCATATTCTGAATACAACCATGAAGTTCTTATAATAAAATGCTCTTTTAAAATTGCAGTAGCTCTTTCACCTCCAAGTTTAGATTCTCCGTAAACACTTAAAGGATTTACACTATCTTTTTCAGTATATAATTTCGCTTGTTTCCCATCAAAAACAAAATCGGTAGAAATTTGTATGAATGTTACTCCTTTTTCCTCACAGGCCTTTGCCAAATTCCTAGGTCCTATAATATTCACTTTCTCTGCGATATCTATATCTGTCTCTGCCTTATCAACTGCAGTATAAGCCGCACAGTTTACACAAAACGATAAGTCTTTGTCAAAAAAACTACTTACCTCGTCAAAATTGGTAATATCCAGTTCATCAATATCTACATATAAAAAACTATATCCGTCTATGAATTTAGCAACATCTTTTATGCAAGAAGCCAATTGGCCATTACCACCTGTAACAAGAACGTTTTTCATAGTCTTGCATTTTCTAATGTTGGCAAAACTAGGTCTTTTTCAGATATAATGTGTTGGGCTAAAGGTAATTTCCAGTCAATGCCCAAAATACTGTCGTTGTATATTATTCCTCCTTCAGATTCCTTATTGTAATAATTATCGCACTTGTAGAAGAATTCAGCCGTATCGCTCAATACAATAAATCCGTGAGCAAAATCTCTGGGTATAAACAATTGCTTTTTATTGGAACAACTTAATTCTATAGCGATATAC
>RCNB010001491.1_pt1 | contig 14710 bp, 15 predicted proteins | sample 2041321 | NCBI WGS metagenome assembly RCNB01 (sample SAMN09708232, study PRJNA481090) | Marine sediment metagenome, whole genome shotgun sequencing project. | reverse complement strand
GAGAATGTTAGAGAGCCTCCTTGAAGAGTACCTAGTCAGCTAAACACTTTGATTCCTGTTGGAACTGCAATAATTATTGTGGCAGATGTGAAATACGCACGGGTATCTACATCTATACCTACTGTAAATATATGGTGGGCTCAAACAATAAAACCTAAAAAACCAATAGCTAGTATAGCGTAAATTATACCTAATGTACCAAAAGTTTCTTTTTTACCTGCCTCTTGGCTCACAATATGAGAGACTATACCAAAGGCAGGTAAAATAAGAATATAGACTTCAGGGTGTCCAAAAAATCAAAATAAATGTTGATAAAGGATAGGGTCACCTCCACCGATGGGGTCAAAAAATGATGTGTTAAGATTTCGGTCAGTTAATAGTATAGTAATAGCTCCAGCAAGCACTGGTAATGATAAAAGTAATAAAACTACTGTGATAAAGATAGACCAGACAAATAAAGGTACTTGATCTATAGATATACCAGGAGCTCGTATATTAATAACGGTAGAGATAAAGTTAATAGCACCTAAAATAGAAGAAGCTCCGGCTAGGTGAAGAGAGAAGATAGCTAAGTCTACAGCACAGCCTCTATGTGCTGTAGCTCTGGCTAATGGTGGGTAAACGGTTCAGCCTGTGCCAACACCACTTTCTACTATCCCACTAACTAAAAGTAAAGTTAATCTTGGGGGAAGTAGTCAAAATCTTATATTGTTTATTCGAGGGAATGCTATATCAGGCCTACCTAGTATTAAAGGTACAAGTCAATTTCCAAATCCTCCAATTATGATAGGTATTACTATAAAAAAAATTATAACAAAAGCGTGAGCTGTTACCATGACGTTATAAATTTGGTCATCACCAATTAAATTTCCTGGGGCTATTAGTTCAGTACGTACAATTAATCTTAGGGATGTACCGATTATACTTGATCAAGCTCCTAAAATGAAATAGAGGGTGCCGATATCTTTATGGTTAGTCGAGAAAAGTCAACGTGTTAGAATTTAGATTTAGAGGAATCTTTTAGTAGCTTCGAGGGCTAATAGTTTATATAACTTAAAATCTATTAAACTTAATTAGAATTAATGGGTGTTTTGAAGACACCTAGTTTTTTTAACTTAAAGTTTAAGATAAAGAGAAGAAGAAGGGGAGGGAATAGTAATCCTAGTAGATTTAATATTGTTAATGTGAATGAAATTTTTATTGAGTAAAAGGCAACTGGGTTTGATGAAGATGTAATAAGTAAAATAGATAGTAAGACTCGAATATAAAAGAATAAACTAATAAAAGTTCTGATTAAAAGAATGATTAATACAAAATTTATTCTATGTAGAAGAAGTTCTTGAATTAAAATAAATTTAGGAATAAATCCTGTGAAAGGTGGTAAACCACCTAAGGACAGAAGAGACACTGATAGGATTAGAGATAATTTAAACTTAGATTTAAATAAAAGTTGAGAAATAGAGGATCTTTGTGAATAATATAAGGGAATTAATACTATTAAAATAATAAAAGTGTAAATTAAGAAATAAACTAGTCATAAATACTGGGATATAGTAATAGCAGATAGCAGTCAAGCTAAATGAGAAATAGATGAGTAAGCTATAATTTTGCGTAAGGAGTTATGAGTTAAACCCCCAATTGCACCAATTACAGCAGAAGAGTGAATACTTAAAGTAAGGATAATATTAGTGGAGAATGCTTTAAGAAACACTGCAATTAAAGCTAAAGGAGCTAATTTTTGGATAATAAAAAGAATAAACAGAGAGGGTCAAGATAACCCCTCTACTAGTGAAGGTATTCACTGGTGAAAAGGTGCAGCAGCTCTTTTAAGTAGTAGAGCTGCGATGATCAGGTAAAATAAAGGAGAGCTACTAGTTAACATTAAAGCTGCTGGTGTAATAATAAAGATTGAAGCAAAGGCTTGGATTAAAAAGTATTTTAATGCTCTCTCTGTGGAATATTTATTGTTGTGTTGAATAACAAGAGGAATAAAGGATATTAAGTTAATTTCTAATATTATTCAAGCTAGTAGTCATGAGTTAACACAAAGAGATAACGCAGCGGCTGCTATTAAAGTTGTAAAAAATAGAATTGTAGAAGGGTGAATAAAAATTTAAAAGAGAGGAGTTCTTTGTCGGGGTATGAGCCCAATAGCTTGGATAGCTTATCTTTTATCTTGGTGTAGAGTGCACATAAAATTTTGGGTTTTAAGGAGGTTTATCTAGATAAATAATCTAAGTAGTGTAAAGCACAGTAAGTTGTAAACTTAATAGTAATTATTTCTAGATTAATTGAGATTATAAGTTTATAAAGGTGATTACACATGTTTGAAGTATCAGTTCAACCCTAAAAGGTTCTCTATAAATTTAAGCTTAAGAGATCTTTTGGAGAGCTTGGAAGGCTCTTAGTTTATATAACTTAAAGTTTACATAATAATTAATCAAATAGTGTATTAAACATAATAAGTTGCAAACTTAGAGAGACTTTTGTTTTGATAATTTAAAAAATATTTTTTATTTTTTCCTTTAAAGGCTAAAAAAAAGAAAAAAAGGGGGGAGCACTAAGATTATGTTCGAATTTAGTTATGATTCGGGTGTCTCATACTATTAATTCACGCGTAGAAATAAATAATAGTGTTTAAAATATCTAACTAATCTTATAAATAAGGACTTTTCTACGGTTGAGTGATGAGGAAAAGTCATTATTTATTACATTGGTTAGCTATTTAGCATAGCTTCTCTAAAAATTAAAAAGGACCAAATGTAGCTCATCTGTCATTCTTTTTTAGTGTTGACTCTCGGTGATATTTAGCTGCTTCCCGTAAAGAAGGGGGCCTAAATATACCTTTTATGATAAATGTTGAATTTTTTTTAAGCCTGATTAAGTGAAAGTAAAAATAACAATTATGATCTAATGAATGCGCATATAATATATATTATATGCGCATTCATTGATATTACAATTAATTACTTTTAAGTGTAAAAAAAAAAAAATAATATTTGTTTAGTGGCTGCGCCATAAATAAAAGGCATGCAAAAATTTTAATCGGTGGGGTAGCCTATAATTTTTCATAAATTTAAGAATATAGTGTTTTGTAAAATTCTAGTAAAAATTGTGCCAGCAACTGCGGTTAGACTAAGAGAATGAGTGGCAAAAATAGAGGTAGTTAATTTTATAGCAGAAATAAAAGTTTGGTGAAATAGAGTTTTGAGTGGTATATATAGGTATTAGCTAAGGGTGAAGAACTAGGATTAGATACCCTACTAAAGTAGAGTATCTCTAGGGAGTAAGGATAAAACAAAAAAATTTGGCGGCCACAAGATTTAGAGGAACTTGCAGGTGATCGATAAGCCTCGGTAAATTGTACTTTGAATAGTTTTGTATACCATCATTTAGAGGGTTTTAAGAGAAGTAATTTTCATAATATGTTTAAAATGTTAGATCAAGGTGCAGATATTTTTAAGAATTGTTAGTTACAATAAATATTATTAAACGGAAAAAGATAAAAAAAATAAAGGTGGATTTAATTGTAATTATTTTATATATGAATAAATATTGGTGTACAAATTGCCCGTCACTCTCCTTGAGATAAGTCGAAACAAAGTAGGCCACCCTGAAGGGTGGCCTAAGGGCGGATTATATTTCATTTACGGTGAAAAAAACCTAAGGGCGTTCTTATAAAGAAGTACTGAAGAGGGAATTTATTAAGAAAAGCAGAAAAGAATACCTTTTGTATCAGGGTTATTTTAAAAAATAAATAAAATAATGTCTCGATTTTTTTTCGAGCTAAGATTTTTATTAACGTTATAAAGTTAAGTTTAAATTGTTAGTTGAGAAATTTTTTCGAGTTAAATACTAGCTAGTTGGTGAAGTGTAACTTTAAGTTGATCCTTAGTTAGGAGTATAATAAAAGGGTAAGTTTTTTATTAATATTAGACGTAACTACAAAAATAATAATTAGGCTTTTAAGTAGCTGTATTAATGAGTGTTTTAAGAACTTTTTGATGTTAAAATATTTATAGAAAGTTAATAATTTAATCATTTTTTATATTAATATAGAACGTTAATAATTGGTTTATTAGTATTAGGATATAAAGTTTAATGGAACTTTGCTGTAGTTTTGAAAGTTTAACAAAAACATTTTTTTACGTAAATAGTAAAGTAACACCTGCCCAGTGATATTTTAACGGCTGCGGTATTTTGACCGTGCTAAGGTAGCATAATCATTTGTTTTTTAATTGAAGACTGGAATGAAAGGTTTTAGAAAGGTACGATGTGCTGAATAACATAATAATTTGTATAATAAGTAAAAATACTTATATTAACCTGAGGGACGATAAGACCCTAAAAGCTTAATTTAATATAAAAATATTATATATTAATCATAATTTTTTGAAAAGAATTTAACTGGGGTAGTTGCTTGTTTTATATATAAGGTGTGGTAAACTTATAAAATGGACAAAGATCCTTAAAATTAGGATAAATAGGGAAAGTTACTTTAGGGATAACAGGGTAATAATTTTGGAGAGGCCTTATTGATAGAGTTGATTACTACCTCGATGTTGAATTAAAAGATCCTTACCAGGAAGAAGGGGTGAGAGAAGGTTTGTTCAACCTATAATATTTTACATGATTTGAGTTCAAATCGGCGTAAGCCAGATTGGTTTCTATCTTCAGGAGTAGATATAAGTTTTTAGTACGAAAGGGTTAAGATTTATTAGAGTATACCATTTAGGCGGGTAGCGCGTTAAGTTTAGGACTTAGAGAGGATAAGAGTCAAATGGCAGTGGAGTTAATTAAAATTAGCCTTAGTATTTTAGTGTTAATAGTATTGGTTCTGGTAAGGGTAGCTTTTGTTACATTAATAGAGCAAAAGCTTTTAAGAAGTGTTAGTGTGCGGGTAGGACCTAATGTAGTAGGGTGGTGAGGTATACTACAACCATTTGCTGATGCTGTAAAGTTATTTTTAAAAGAGGGTTGTAATCTTCGCATAGTTAATAGGTTAATATACCAGATAATACCTATTTTTAGTTTAAGATTAATTTTAATTTTATGAGTAGTTGTACCATTTAACGAAGGGTCTATTATATTTAGGTATAGAATTATATTTTTTATTTGCGTAAGAGGGTTTAGGGTATATCCTATTTTACTTATAGGGTGGAGTTCTAATTGTAAGTATTCTATATTAGGGAGATTACGTAGGGTTGCGCAAATAGTATCTTATGAGGCTAGATTAGTTATAATTTTATTAAGAGTTGTGTATATAAGAGGTAGATTAAGAATAGAAGATTATATTAAAGATCAATTTATAATATGAAATATATTTATTTTTTTACCTTTGTGTGGTGTTTGGCTTGCTTCAGCGTTAGCTGAGACAAATCGAACACCTTATGATTTTTCTGAGGGGGAGTCTGAGTTAGTCTCAGGATTTAACACAGAGTATAGATCAGGTGGTTTTACATTGATTTTTATGAGGGAATACGCTAGAATTTTATTTATAAGAGTGGTTTTTTCGGTCCTATTTATTAGTAGTGGATATATATCGTTATCATGTATAATTAAAAGTTCTATCGTGGCTTGTATTTTTGTGTGAGTACGGTCAACATTACCTCGGTTTCGTTATGATAAATTAATAGGTCTTGCTTGGAAAAGGTTTTTACCGTTGAGACTAGTATTTTTTGTGTTATATATGTCTGGAGGGGTAGTTATAAGAGTTTTGACTCTATATTAATATATGATGCAAAAGGAGAAAGTAACCACTGGGTTTACCCTAGTAAAGCTTTCAAAGCTTATTTAGTGGTTATTTTTTTATTTTATCTCATAATAGGGCTAGTAAAGGGCTAGAATAAAAGTAGGCAAAGTACATAAATGCTAGTGTTTGTCCAAATACTACAAATGGTTCTTCCACAGGTGATAATCCAACTCAAGATAAAAGAACTACTATAAACAAAAACAACCAGAAAAAAATTTTATTAAAAGGATAGAATTTAAACCTTTTTAATTTTGAAGTGTATATAAGAGGTATAACATAAAAAATTAAAACTGATAGAAGAAGAGCTATTACACCTCCTAATTTATTTGGAATCGAACGTAAAATAGCGTAAGCAAACAGGAAGTATCACTCTGGTTGAATATGAATAGGTGTTGTATTTAAGTCAGCTATTACAAAGTTATCATCATCACCTAGAGACAAAGGAAAATACATACATAAAAGTATAAATAATGAAAATACTAGTATTATTCCAAAGGTATCTTTAAAAGAGAAGTGGGGGTGGAAAGGGGTTTTCTTAAGTTTGAGGGTTAAACCTAAAGGGTTACTAGATCCAGTAGTGTGTAAGAAGGCAATGTGTACAACCACAAAAGCTAGAATGACAAATGGTAGTACAAAATGGAATGTAAAAAATCGAGTGATTGTAGGGGTATCAACGAATGACCCACCCCAAATAAGTTTAACTAAATCAGGGCCTAGGTAAGGTATCTCTGAGAATAATCTAGTAATTACTGAAGCACCTCAGTAAGATATCTGGTTAATAGGTAATACATAACCTAAAAAGGCAGTGGCTATTGACATAAGAAGGATAGAAACACCAACGTACCAAACATGTCTGTATAAAAAAGAGTTATAGTACATACCTCGTGCCATATGACTATATAGTAAAATAAAAAATAGAGAACCACCGTTAGCATGTATATAACGAGTTAGTCAAATTAATTCAATAGACTCTATTGAATTAGAAGTGATGTTAAACCTTAAGTCTATATGGGGTGTAAAACCTGATGACAAAAAAAGTCCAGTGGCTATTTGGGAAAACAAACAAATAGACAAGAGAGAACCAATATTTCAAAACATAGAGATATTTTTAGGGACAGGTAAATAAATAAGGGTTGAGTTTATAGCAGAGAATAACGGGGATATTTTAAAATTTTGGTTTGGCATTATTAAGAGAAGCCCTTTAAAGGGCCATCAGTTAAATTTGAATGTTTTACAATAATGATTAAAATAAGTAGTAGATAATTGATTAAAGTAATAGTTACTACAGAAGCTAAAGGGGTGTAAATTTTATGTATAAATACTGTGGTTGGTGTTAGTAATATTATATTAAAAGACCTAGATAACATAAAAAATAAAGTTTTATTAGTGTAAAAATATATTAATAGAAAAATAAAGCCTAGAAGAAGTAAAGGTAAATAGACTAACCAAAGTTTAGGATAAGGGGTTAGTTCGTTAGAAGCTAAAGAAGAAATATAAGTAAAAATTACTATTATAGCTGTCAGGAATACTATAATTAAAATAAAAGATAATCAGGATGAAGACAGCAAAATATAACCTATACAAGCTACAAATGTAGCTTGTACAGAAACTAAAATAGTTAAAATTAGAGGAGAGTGAATAAGGCATAATAGTAAAGCAGAGGAAGTTAGAAAAAATAAAACTAAATAGGACATTAATAAATAGTAGTTTAAATAAAACAGTAGTTTTGGAGACTAAAAATAATCGGGAGTTTCTTTTTAATTAATATTAAACCCTTGGAGTGATCTACTTTAGTTTACAAAACTACTGTTTTATTTAAACTACTAGGGTTAATGGGTGTAGGTATTATTAGAGGAGTAGTTTTAGTGATAGGTGGCTTATTTAGTTATATTATAAATTATAGCCACTTTTTAAACAGTTTACTAAGGTTAGAATGTATTAGAGTTGGAGTATTTTGTGTAATTATTCACAAAATAGACATGCTAGATGGGGAATTATTCTACAGAGTTTATTTTTTAGTGGTGGTTGTGTGTGAAGGAGTGGTTGGTTTATCATTATTAGTTGTTATGGTTTTTAGCAGAGGTAGGGACTATATCAAGATAAGATCTAGAGTGGTATGTTAGGTATTTTAGTTAGACTAAGGATAGGATTTATATGTTGCAGAAAATGAGGTGAGGTTATAATATATTTAATTTTTATGAGATCAGTTATACTTATAGTTAGTTGGGATATAGATAAAGTGGTTAGTAACTTAATAGTTGAAGTAGACAGAGTTAGTTGGTGCCTATTAATAATTAGTGTTTGGGTAGTTTTAATAAGAATTAAAGCTAGTAGAAGAGTTAATATTAATAACAAATATAAAAGAAAATTTTTATTGCTAAAGATATTACTATTAATCAGATTGGTGTTTAGGTTTAGATTTTCTGATTTTATTTTATTTTTTATCAGATTTGAGTGTTGTTTAATCCCTATTTTATTATTAATTTTAGGGTGGGGTTACCAGCCTGAACGAGCACAGGCTGGAATTTATATATTATTTTACACTTTATTTGGGTCTTTTCCTTTATTATTTTTGCTACTAAATTGGAAGTGAGGGTTAGGTAGTGTGTATATAGGATTTAAAAGAGAAGGTGTAGCTAGTGTAGCTATAAATATCTTTTTAGTAGGTGCTTTTTTAATTAAGTTTCCACTTTATGGGGTTCACTTGTGGTTATTAAAAGCGCATGTAGAGGCTCCTGTAGCCGGGTCTATAGTACTAGCAGGGGTTCTTTTAAAATTAGGTGGTTATGGCCTTATACGGAGTTTAGGTGTGTTCTCAGGGTTGTGTGGTTGGGTTTTAGAAAGTCTTGTATGTGTAAGTATTTGAGGTGGAGCTGTGGTGAGGATTGGTTGTTTACGACAGATGGATATAAAATTATTAATTGCTAGATCGTCAGTTGTGCACATAAGAATATGTGTAAGTGGTTTGATGGTAATAAGAGGCTGAGGTTATAAAGGGTGTTTGGTAGCTATAGTAGCTCATGGTCTATGTTCTTCAGGTTTGTTTTATATAGCAAGGTTAGTATATGATTGTAGACATAGTCGTAGTATATGTATTAGTAAGGGATTATTAAATCTAATGCCAAGGGTTAGACTATGGTGATTTTTATTGGTAAGAACAAACATAGCAGCACCCCCAAGAATTAATTTATTAGGAGAGGTGTTGCTATTAAGTAGCATTGTAAGATGAAGAAATAGAATATGGTTAGGTTTAGGAGTTCTTTCTTTCTTTGGGGCAGGTTATAGGGTATATTTATTTTCTCTTAGTCAACATGGGTCAACAGGAAGGGGTATAAGAGGGTTTAAAAGATGCAGAGTTTTAGGTTTTATAGTAATATTTTTACACTGGTCCCCATTAAATTTACTTATTTTAATGAGGTTTTCTTTAAATTACTAAAGTAGTTTTAAAAAAATATTATATTGTGAATATAAAGATGCTTTTGCTTTTGGTATTGAAATTAGGTTATAATGTTTATAGAGTGTTCAGGGCTAGGTTGATGAGTTTAAGGTTAGGCTCAGTATCTCTTGCTTTTTTAGCAGTATGACATAACACTAGGTATTTTATTGAGTGAAGTATTTATCAAGCAAGCGGGGTGAGTGTCAGTATAAGGTTTTTTTTTGATTGAATAAGGTTAATTTTTTTAAGTGTAGTTTGTTTTATTTCTGGGTCGATTATAAAATATTCTTTTTATTATATAGAAGGAGAGAAGAATTTTATACGGTTTGTTTTTTTACTACTTTTTTTTGTGGTTTCTATAATATTTTTAATTTTGAGGCCTAATTTAGTGAGCCTGTTATTAGGCTGGGACGGGCTGGGTCTTACATCTTATGTTTTAGTAGTTTTTTATCAAAATGAGAGAAGATGTAATGCTGGAATAATTACTATTATAAGAAATCGCATTGGTGATGTGGCTATTCTATTAGCTTGTGCGTTTAGGTATGGTTATGGAAGATGAAATTTTTTTTACTGAGACGAAACGCAGGTAAGGCTTATAATTAGTATATTAGTGGTTATTGCTGGTTGCACAAAGAGAGCTCAGATTCCTTTTTCGGCCTGGCTTCCTGCAGCTATGGCTGCTCCAACACCAGTATCAGCGTTAGTACATTCATCTACATTAGTAACAGCCGGGGTTTATATATTAATTCGATATAATTATATTTTAATTAATAGAAGGTTAAGAAACTTGTTAGCTTTTATTGCAGTAGTGACTATATTTATAGCTGGCGTAGGAGCAAATTTTGAGGAAGATTTAAAGAAAGTGGTAGCGTTATCTACTTTAAGGCAATTAGGTTTAATAATTGGTATTTTAAGATTAGGCTGGTCTAATTTAGCCTTTTTTCATTTAATTACACATGCAATATTTAAGAGGACCCTTTTTATATGTGCAGGGTTTATTATTCATGGAGGGATAGGAAGCCAGGATATCCGGGGTGTTAGTGGTTTATTTCTAAGTAGTCCAAGAATTAGAATAGCAATAAGTATCACTAATATAGCTCTTAGTGGATTCCCTTTTTTAGCTGGGTTTTACTCTAAAGATTTAAGATTGGAGAGCGTCTTTAATGCTAGAGACAATTTTTGGTTAGTTAGAGGTATAGTTATTTCAACTGGACTTACTGTTTCGTATAGGCTACGGTTTATTTTTTTAAGAATGAAAAGAGAGAGAAGGGGTGTTAGTCTTAATAGGGCTAGTGGTTGTAGAAACGATGTATTAAAATCAGGGTACGGTTTGTTAACACTTAGAGTAGTTGGTGGAAGAGTAGTGTTTTGAGGGTTTTTAGGGTCGGAAGGAGGGTTTGTGTTGGCTAGTTGGGAAAAACTATATATTATAGTTATTAGTGTTGTGTGTGTTTTAGTAGGTTTAACTTTTTTAAATAATTATAAAGGGACAATAGAGATTAAGTATGTATACCAGTTTGCGAAGGTACCATTAGGACAGATATGGTTTTTAAGGTTTTTAAGTACATATATAGTTACAAATCCTCTTATAAAACTTAGGGAAGGTAGGTTTAAGACAATAGAAAAAGGATGATTAGAGCACTGTGGTGGACAAGGAGGTAAAAATATAGCACTAAGTTTAGGAAACTTAAATCAAACCAGTCAAAGTAGTCTTTTGGTAAAAAATTATATAGGTTTTATTGTGTTAGCTATATTAGTTTTAAGTTTGATTATATATTAATATAGCTTAATAAGAGCAACACATTGAAGATGTGTAGGTGGTTTCTATTAATATTTTTAAAATAAGATTAGTTTAGTCTTGAAAGGACTACGTGTTCGTTACACTATAAAAATAGTAGGGAGCTCCAGTTAAATCATTAACAGTGATTAGCCTCTATTTGGCTTCAACTAAGGAAGAAGTGGCTATAGCCTATTAGAGATTAGAAGTCTCTTTGATCTTCTTGCAGGGCAGGCGTAAGCTCTATTAAATTGCAAATTTAATATTCTAAATAAATTACAGCCCTATAAAACTCAATTAAGGGATCCTAAGTTTCACTCATGGATTAAACCAAGAATTAGAATTATTACAATAATTAAAGTAGTTATTATAATAGTAAGAGGGTAAGGGGCATTTAAAGAAATACCAAGGGGAAGAAGTAGGGCTAATTCTACATCAAAAATTAGAAAGATGATTGTGACTAGGAGAAATCGTAACGAGAAGGGTATACGAGCTTTTTTTACAGGGTCAAAGCCTGACTCAAAAGGAGTAGATTTTTCACGTAATTCGGAAGATTTTTTACCTAATAAGTGAGCTATAAAAGCTAAAATAGAGGAAATTAAGAAGGCTAAAAAACAAGTTAATAAAAGCATTGATAGGTTATGGGGTTATGACCCTCATCAGTATAAGGCAGTATACAAAAATAATCAAACAACATCTACGAAATGCCAGTACCAGATAGCAGCCTCTATACCTATATGATGGGTGTTTGAAAAATGGTACGAAAGTAACCGTAGAAAGCAAATTAATAGAAAAGTTGAGCCAATAATAACATGTAGCCCGTGAAAACCAGTAGCAACAAAAAAAGTAGAACCGTAGACAGAATCTGCCATAGTGAACGGAGCTTCATAGTACTCAAGGGCTTGTAAGGCTGTAAAGTACAAACCTAGTGTAATGGTTAATATAAAAGCTTGACTAGCTTGGGTGTGGTTGTTTTCTACAAAAGCGTGGTGGGCTCAGGTAACTGTTACCCCGGAGGCTAGTAAAATTGTTGTGTTTAGTAAAGGTACTTGAAAGGGGTTAAAAGGGGTAATATTTGTGGGCGGTCAGATACCACCAATTTCTATTGTAGGGGCTAATCTGCTGTGAAAGTAAGCTCAAAAGAATGAAAAGAAAAATAGCACTTCTGACAGGATAAATATTACTATTCCTCAACGTAGACCTGTTGTAACTTTTAGGGTATGAAGTCCTTGTATAGTAGCTTCTCGTGAGATATCTCGTCATCATTGATAACTAGATAAAGTAATTCTAAGTAGGGCTATACTTAATAAATAAAAAGAGGATAGATGAAATATACTTAGCAGTCCTGTGGTTAAGAGAAGAGCACCTAGAGATGCTCTTAGAGGTCAAGGTCTTTTTTCTACTAAATGGTAAGGGTGGTTCGCATGGTTTGTCATTAGTCTGTTGTCTCGGTAATGTAAAGGGTAGTTAAAACTGTAAAGACGTAAGCTTGAATAAAAGCTACTGCTAGCTCTAAAGTAGCTAAGGCTACTTGAGGTAAAAGTAACAAAGGATAGAATATAATAGATGTTATAGGAGAAGCTGATCTTAACAGTACAATAAGAAGATGGCCTGCAATTATATTCGCCGTTAGGCGAATAGCTAAAGTTCCAGGTCGGATTAAGTTACTTACGGTTTCGATTAAGACTATAAATGGTATTAGGACAGTGGGAGTACCTTGTGGAATTAAATGCACAAGTAAATTAGATGTATTGTTTAATCAACCGTAAGTAACAATTGCTAATCAGGTAGGCAGGGCTAGGGACATAGTAAAAATTAAATGGCTAGAGGCTGTAAATACATATGGAAGTAAACCTATTAGATTGTTAAAGGCAATAAAGAAAAAAAAAGTTAATGGGAGTAGTAAAGTTAATTTATGGCTTTTTAGCAGCGGGGAAAATTCATTAAATAAATAAAATAAAAGGTTTTGATTAATTATAGCACCTCGGTTATGGTTAAATCAAAATATAATTGGAATTAGTAAGAAAGGGAGTAAAGAAGATAGTCAGTTAGAGGACCTAAAATTTAGGGTGGAAGGGTCAAAAATAGAAAATAAATTAGTTATCATAATCAATTTAGATTTGTGCTAGGCTCTATAAAAGAAGTAGTAGGTTTAAAAATGTTTAATTGTATAAAGTAAAGACAAGTTTTTAGTATAATAAGTAAGTAAAAAAATAAAGTTAATAATGGGAGCCATAAGATTGGAGCTATTTGAGGAATTAAGGGGTACATAAATGTAATTTTAATTTGACAGGTTAATGTTATATTTTAACTAACTCCTTCAAAGAGAGCATAGACTATAGTAAATTTAAAAGATTTACACCTATTAGGTTACTCTTTGTTAGATAGAGTTAGAAACTCAGGAAACGAAAGTGGTTATTGGAGTAGCTTCAATTTTAATAGGTATAAATCTATGGTTTGACCCGCAAATTTCTGAACACTGACCGTAAAAGATTCCTGGCCGTCTAGCTATAAATATTAGTTGATTTAGCCGGCCAGGAACTGCATCGGCTTTAACACCTAAGGAGGGCACTGTTCAAGCATGGATAACATCTGAAGCAGTTGTAATTAATCGGATTTGAGTGTTTGTAGGGATAACTAAGGAGTTGTCAGGCTCTAATAAACGTGGAAGGCCTTTTATTCTTTCGTAAGGAAGTATATAAGAGTCAAACTCTAAGTCTTTAAAATCAGAATATGAATAAGATCAGTATCATTGGTGGCCTGTTGCTTTAATTGTTAACCCAGGGGAGAACGGATCGTCTAAAGTGTATAGTGTTTGTAGAGAAGGGAGAGCAATAGCGAATAAAATAAAAACAGGTACTACAGTTCAAATAATTTCGATTGTTTGTTCTTGAAGTAGAAAACGGTTTGTAGGTTTAAAAACACAAATAGTAATTATAGAAACACCTACTAAAGTGGTTACTAAAGTAATAATTGCTATAGTAAAATCATGAAAATCACTTAGTTGCTCTATTGATGGAGAAGCTCTGTCTTGGAAAGATAGTATAGATCAAGTAGGCAATACTAGAGGGTTTTACCATAACTAGCTTTTAAAGCTAACACATTATCTGTCACTCTTGTAAGTTGTTAATAACGGTGTGTCAGAGTAACTATGGTCAGCCGGGGGCATTGGGTGTTCTCAGTCTAATGATGACCTTATATTTAATGGAAAGAGAGCGAGGCGTTTAGCTATAAACGCCTCTAAAAGTATAATATTAAACAAAATAAGACCTAGTAAGGTTAAAATAGATCCAGCTGTGGAAACAATATTTCAGGCTAAATATGAATCAGGAAAGTCTGAGTATCGGCGTGGTATACCGGCTAGACCAAGAAAATGTTGCGGGAAGAAGGTTAGATTAACTCCTACAAATATGACATAGAAGTGTGTTTTAGCTATGTGCTCATTTAATGTAACACCGGAAAATAAAGGGAATCAGTGAGCAAAGCCTGCAAAAATTCCGAAAACTGCCCCCATAGATAAAACATAGTGGAAATGAGCAACTACATAATAAGTGTCATGTAGAATAATATCAATAGATGAGTTAGCAAGTATAATACCTGTTAGCCCCCCTAAAGTAAATAGAAAGATAAAGCCTAACGCTCAAATCAATGCAGTGGAGAATGTTAGAGAGCCTCCTTGAAGAGTACCTAGTCAGCTAAACACTTTGATTCCTGTTGGAACTGCAATAATTATTGTGGCAGATGT
>RCNB010001720.1_pt1 | contig 14727 bp, 13 predicted proteins | sample 2041321 | NCBI WGS metagenome assembly RCNB01 (sample SAMN09708232, study PRJNA481090) | Marine sediment metagenome, whole genome shotgun sequencing project. | reverse complement strand
ATCACCATACTGAATAGACATAAATGAAACACTATTTGCCGTTGTTTTAAATGTATTTACATAAGGATATGAAAAACAGTTTGCCCCTAAGTTAAATACACGCTGCATAGTGTACGCTCCTTCTGGCGCTGTTCGCAACTGGATAAACGTTTCACTATTTTCAAAATTACTAAAAAATATTTTTGTATTGTCTTTTAAATCTTTATTGTGACGTCCAGACAATTCAAATGTACTTTCATTAAGATTGGGTGTAAACTGATATATATTTCCTTGAATATTTTTCCATTTTCCGGATTGAACACCTCCGAAATAAGTAATGACATAATTCCCATTTTCTAATACAAATAAATGACTTCCCCCTTCTGGAGAGTACGACCCTAAATTATATAGGCCCATTATATTGGGGCTATTTTGAGCGTTTGCTAGGTTTGACATAAATAGTGTTATAAGTAAAATAACAATTTTTTTCATTTGTGAATTAAGGTTATCAATAAATTGAATACTTATTTGTTTAGCCAATTTTTGGACAAATCACCATTAAACACAACGTGATTGTTTATGGTTAGTTGCGTTGACTAGCAACAAATTAGTAAAAGAAAACGAGCCACAGAAAAATCCGTAGGATTATCAGAGAAGAAAGAATGTTATCCCTCCGTAGGCAAGGATCCAGGACTATTTGCTTTGCAAATGATCCCATAAAGGGAATCCAGAGCAAGCATTGAAACCGGACCGAGTGATTAGAAAATGTCCTGTGGACATTTTTAGCGAAGGGGCCAGCTAGCGAGTTGGCAAGGATTACTCGCTTTACTCGTGATCCCTCCTACCGTGTTGTGCAAATACAAATACAACACTTACAGGATTGACAGTTTAAAATCAAAAACCCCACTCAAGTAAACTTGGTGGGATTTTTTCTTTAATCTGTGCGCATTTGCGCTTGATCAGCGGAGAAAGAGGGATCAGAACCTTGCTTTCATTAATTTGATTATCAATTACTTACAATACATATTTTATGACAGACACCGAATTAGACTCCTAATTTGAAATGTTCCTTTTTAAGGTAGACACTATTGCTCAGTTCTTTTGTTAACTAAAGTGCTTTTTTTATTAGATTTTTAATTTTTTTTCTAAAAATAAAATGAGCAATTACTCTCAATATAAAATTTACGATACTTATCAATAAAATTAGATTCCAAGGTGTTTTAGACGATTCTCGCCCTCCAATTAAATCGAATAATAAAAATAGAAAAAAGGATATTGGAATGAATAGAAGAACCATCCAGTTTCCATTCAGAACAATCAAATCACCACCTTTTTTTTAACTTTTATAATTCCACTAACTAAAATACCCTTAAATCTATACGACTTAGGGTTAATAATATGGAAAATGATTTTATCTTTTTTTCGCTTGACATAAAGGAATCCTTGTTTGTTTAAATAATTTTGAATCAAATCTAAGATTTCAGACGGATGAAGTTCGCCAAATTCTTCTTTTTTATATTTCTTTGAAAATTGAATTGGTAAAAATGTCATATTTTATTTATTAAGTTTCATATGGCTGTTCCTTTTTTAATCTAATTAATAAATCTTTAAATGAATTCGTATTTTAGCTAACGTATGTATTTGATGAATATAAGGTCATCATCTCGGGTCAATTATTTCTGAAATATCCCAAATATCGTCATGCACCGCTTCAAGTTCTTCAATATCATCACCAAAATTTCTCCCATACCAAAAAGCATAATCAAAAATTCTATACTCTTCATTATCGAGGCTTAGTAATATTGTTGTGTCTTTAGAAGTCATGGTAGTTTGCGCTTCTTGGAGCGTGCCAAGAAACTCTGCAAGAACCTCTTGCCGTGTATTACAAATTGTAAAAAAATCGCTCTCCATGAAATTATCATTGATGTAGCTGGAAATTTTTATCGCCAAATCAAGTACTTCTCTACTCATTTCCATCTGCATAGGATTTCCTTTGACAATGATTTTAAATATCTTTTTCATAAGATTGTTGATATTTCATTAAACTTTCTAAGTTGTACAGTGAAATAATTTGACAGAAATAATGCTCTTGTCAAAAGATAATTTCTATAATAGTGAATGTTTATAAAGCTTATTTAGGTAAAAATAATGAAGCTAAAAAATCAAATTTCTTTTTCTTATTTACTTCTTTTATCTTAATTAAATACATGGAAAAATTATCTTTTGTACTGTTTAATGCATTACGTAGAATAAGAGATTTTATTTCTTCAGGATCATTTTCTCTTTTAAACCATTCTTTTATACTTGCTTCATTCAAATTCTCTAAAATACCATCAGTACATAAAAAGAAGTAATCATCCGTCTTGATATTACTAATGATTTTTTGATCTATTCTAGTCGCGTCATTACCACTAACCGCTCTAGTTATGATATTTTTTCGAGGATGATTTTCTGCTTCTTCCTCAGAAATTTCCCCCATATCAACTAAACTCTGCACTTCAGAATGGTCCTTAGTTTGAAATAAAATTTTGCCGTTTCTTATATGATATACTCTACTATCACCTACCCATCCAATTAATGCTTTATCCTTCTCCTTTGAAAGATATAATAGCGTTAAAGTACTCGCCATTTTTGAAGCTTCAGGGTTCAATTTGATATACTCATTCATGTGCCGTTCTACAAACTGCAAACCAAATTCTAGATATTTTTTATCATAAATATCGACTTGATTTTTTGCAAAATATTTAGGCAAATAGTCACAAATTAACCTCGATGCTACCTCACCTTTTTCTTGCCCTCCAACACCATCACAAACAAGAATTAATTCATCATCTAATGTGGCTGCAATTGGAAAAATTGAATCTTCATTATTTGAACGACTGCCCAATTCATTTAAATATGCCGGTTTGTATATTTTCATTCTAATATTTTTAATTACATCAATTAAGTAATACTATATAACAAAAAACAAACCATAATGAGCATACTTATACTTATCCTTAAACTCATATACAGATATTACTATTTTATACAATTCTGTTTTATCTGGTTTTACATTAACTAATGCATAACTCTCTTCTTTTTTGTCTTTAACAACTTCCACCCATTTACTATTTATAGATTTATAAATACTTATATCAATATCTTTGACTTTATAATCTCCAAAAACTGAAATACTATAATTTACATCTTTAACAAGAGTTCTCCAAGTTGTTTTTTTGGCAGTTGTAACAATATCAAATTCCATTTTTACAATTTCCCGTTTATTTTTATCTTCAAGCAGTTCAATATATGTTTTTGCCTGATTGAAAATTGGCATCATAGATGTGCTTTTTGTATTTTCACTCTTAGGAATATATGCTTTTTGGGCATTAACAGTGACTGCAGTCATAAAAAATAGTATAATAATAATTTTCATAATTTCTTAAATCTATAAGAGTTCTTTGATTTGTTTACAAGCCAATTTATTACCATTCTTACATGATTTATTCAACCAATATCTTGCTTGACTTTTACTCTTTGGAACCCCGAATCCGTAAAAATAACAAAGTCCTAACTTACGCTCCCCTTCATTATTACCTCCTTTAGCAGCTTTCTCTGTCCAGTTAAATCCTAATATCTTATTTACTGTCCCTCCATTTCCTTGAATATACAATGTACCGAGTCTTTGCTGAGAATTACCATGTCCCTTTCGAGCAGATTTGTTGTACCATTCCCTTGCTTTAGAATAATTTTGTGGTCCTCCTTGTTTATTTTCATTCATTAAGGCATACATATATTGAGAGTTTAACACTCCTTTAATGGCTCCTTTTTTATACCATTTTCTTGCTAAATAATGATCTTTTGGAATACCTTCTCTTCCAACAAAATACATTCTCGCAATGGCATCATTTGCAATAGCATTTCCTTGATTAGCAGCTTTCAAATACCATTCTTTTGCTTTTATATAATCCTGAGAAACACCTTTCCCATTTAAATACAATTTACCAATGGCATAATTTGAATGACTATAACCTTGAGCGGCCGCCTTTTCATACCATCCTATAGCTTTCTTGTAATCTTGTTCACAACCATGTCCATTCTCATACATAACGCCCAAATTATGTTCACCTAAACTGTAATTTTGTAAAGCAGCCTTTTCATACCAATAAAAGGCACTATCCATCTTCTTATCTCCATAAAAATGATTTCCTAATTGAAGCTGGGCCTTACTATATTCTAATTTAGCCGCTTTTCTATACCAATTATTAGAACTATCTAAATTATATATCTCTTTGTTAGCAGTAATACCATGAATCCTTCCTAAATTATACATTCCATATTTATCATTCTTTTGTGCAGCTTTTAAATACCATTCCTTAGCCTTACTAACATTCTTTTTTTGCTCATAAATAGTGGCTATATTATTAATCGAAGGAATATGATCTCCATCCGCAGCTCTAGTATACCATACCAAAGCTTCATCTAAATCAACAGTCACTCCATTTCCATATTGGTACATATATCCTAAAGAATTTTGAGCAAATATATTGTCTTGCTCAGCAGCAATTTCATAATACTTAAATGCTTTCTTATAGTCTTGAATAGTATCATCACAAACATTTTCAAAATAGTACATATCACCTAAGCCTTTAATACTTCTATCAAAATTAATAGCAAGACCTTCTTCATATAGTTTAATAGCCTCGTGGCAATTTTTTTCAATTCCTAAACCATTTCTATACCAAGTAGCCAAGTTACTTTTCGCAATAGGATGCCCCTTATCTGCCGCCTTTTTCACATATTCAAATGATTTTACAGAATCGAGAATTCCTAAACTTTTATCAGCCAATAAAAGACCATATAAATGCATAGCTTCAGTATCTTCTTTTGCGGCTAGTTTTTTAGCCTGTATTAAACCTTGCTTGTAATATGATATCGCCTTTATACTATCTACAGGCACTCCCCAACCATACCTAAACATATCGCCTTTATAGTATGCAGCCATTTCATAATCTAAATCTATAGCTTTATCGGCATATTTAAGACCTTGTTGATAATTTCGAGTAATACCTCTACCCTGTTCATTCATTAATCCTAGATAATAATAGGCCTTACCTGAATTATAATCCGTTGCATCACTATATGAATTATAGGCATCTTTAAATTTTCCATCTTTATAATAATCCCATCCTGCCGCTAATAATTCCTTCGCTTTGCTATGTTGATACCATTTAAAACCTCCATAGCCTATAACTAAAATCAGCACACCAACTATGGCAAATGCAAGTAGCTTTTTTTTAGACTTAACTTCAGGAACAGGAGGATTATTAATACTACTGTTTTGTCCAGGAATGACCGTAACGTCTTCATCATATGCTTGAGCCTCTAGTAATTTTAACAATTCGTTTGCTGAAGCCGCACGCTTCGTTGCTTCTTTTTCTAAACACTTGGTTATAACAATTTGATACTTTTCTGGAATAGTAGTAAGGTCTACTTCGTTTTGAGTAATTTCATCTCGAATCAATTCATAATCTTTTATCCCGTGACCAAAAGGACGCTTGCCAGCTAATAATTGGTATATAATAACACCTATCGCCCAAATATCCGTACGTTCACTTACTTCACCATTTAAGCCAAACTTCTTTTTAAAAAACTGCTCAGGTGACATATAGTGGGGTGTACCTACTCCTTCAGTAAATGACTGTTCTATCGTTTTATCACCTAGTACATCTTTACTAATGCCAAAATCGGTAATTTTTGAAACTAGTTTTCCATTTCTATCTTTAGAAAACAAAACGTTCCCAGGCTTTAAATCTCTATGTATGACGCCTTGACTATGAAGATACCCAGTAGCTTTAATAATGCTAACAATAATTTCTTCTAATTCTTGATCTGAAAGTTGCTTTATAGATAATTCTTTTAGCGTGCCTTCCCCAGCATATTCCATAATCAAAACAGGATAACTTGCCGTTCTACCCATAGCATCTTTATGCTCTATGTACTCCAAGCCATAAAAAGTAATAATGTTTGTATGAGACAGGCCATCAATTTTTGCAAACTCCTGCTCTAAACTATATTTTTTTTGCCCTGTACTACCTGTAGTACCCCTAGATACTGCTTCTTTATAAATTTTTAAGGCTACCCACCTATTTTCCGTATTAGTATCTTTAGCTTTAAAGACTTCTGCAAAGCCACCTTCGGCTATTAAATCTTTTTCAGGATCCCACTCGTAATGTGATAATTTCATAGGCTTATTTTAGGGGTTAGTATCGATAAAATTTTAAAAAATTAACTATTTTCTTTGTACTTCTTCAGTATTAATTCTTCGAGTTTATTAAAACTAAATTTTAATCCTGCCGCGGATAACGAAATTGGAGTGCTATATTTTCTCATATTTGCCTTCATAGCTTGTCTTTTTATAATACCCTTTGTATTGTTTAAATAACTCTCTGCGTTCTTTACATCTATCAGAATAAAATTGACTCCAGAAGCTTTCACTTTACGAATTCCTACAATGTCTTCCCATTTTATCATACCCACGCTTACACCACTAGAATTATCCCATATACCTTCATTACTAATTATTAATCCTGATTGATTGCTGATCATTTTTTTTAATATGGACATCAGTATTACTCCAAAAAACAAAAATCCAATTATGGCTATAATTTTTATAAATATAGGATTGCTAATTCTTCTAGTAAGCATTTCCTCCGCGTTTAAGAATATAAATACACTCAGAATTACAAAAAGTAATGCCCCCAATAGTAAAAATATCATTTTACCCTTACTTAATGGTATTTTTATATTTGTTGTCTCCATTATTTAATATGATTTTGACTTTCTTTAGGCAATTTATAATTTTTATTAGAAAATTAAAAATTACAAGCACTTATAGTTAAGATCTAGTTTATCAAATAGTTAACTATTCAAAGCCATTTTTAATATAAAACCTTTTACAATTCTTTCAACATTGCGCAAGCCTCATCATCACCTTTATCACAGGCATTTTTAAAATATTGTCTAGCTTTTTTTATATCTTTTGTAACTATAGTTCCGTCTAAATATAATTTACCCAAAGTAAATTGTGCGTCTATATGTTCTTTTTTTGCTGCCTTCTCAAAATAAGAAATTGATAGTTCATGATTCATTGCAACACCTTGTTCTTTTAGATACATGATACCCAAATTATAGAGTGCTCCTGCATGCCCTTTATCTGCTGCTTTTTTGAAATAATGTAAAGCTTTATCAAAATCTACAGGAGTCTCTTTCCCAAAATAATAATTACATCCAGATGTAAAATTACTTTCTTTCTTTTCTGGTAACATGAATAACCATAATCCTCCAATTATTATAAGTAGTATCCAAAGTGAAAAACCCCATAACCATTCTGATAAAGGTATTTTATAGGTTGGTAAAATAACTGGTAAAGCTCCACTTTTTTGTAATTCTTTTATCTTCTCTTCACTTAAAGGGTAATAGGAACCATAGCTCTTTCTGATACCAAGTACATAACCATCATCTGACATATATGCCCCCATTAAAAAATACATGGTTGTGGTTTTGTAGGCTAGGTATAATTCCTCACCATTTGGTCCTTTTATATCTACCTCTGAAATATCAATAATACGTTCACTTTTTCCAAAAATACCACCAACTCTTTTCGCAGAAACAACATTAGGTATTAAGGCAGTTAGTAAGATTACTAGTGCAATTGTTTTCATTTTAGTTTGATTTAAAGTTTATGATTAAAGTAAGTATTATTTCTTTACTGTTTATTTAAATCTAACTTTTCAAATTGTAATAAAATATGTTTCTCCTTCATCTCCTTTACAATAAATATCTTATTCAAACCATTCGGAATATTTTGCCATAGTGCATCTGCATTTTCTTTAGTGATTATATTGATGATTGCACTTCCATTTGCATAACTTTTCGAAACCTTTTTTACCCCACTAATTTTAGTTAGATAGTTTTGAAGCTCATTCAAGTCTGAGTTACTATAAGCTATATTGTCAATTTGTATTAATACAAACCCTTTTCCTTTTTTGACCTTGTTTTTGTCCCTTTTTGGTCCAAAAATGGCTTTTCTTAATCTTTCTGCAGTCTTTTTAGTATCTTCTATAGTTTGAGCTATGGAATCGGTAGAGCTATTAAAAGTTTTATTAGCCTCATTTACTTTTTTGTTGGTATCATCAACTTTCTTGGTGGCTTTGTTTGCTCTAGATCTTTCTTTTCTTGGAGAATTTTGTAAAGCAAAAGTTGTGCTAAATCCGATAAGCGCAACGAGCAGGGTTAATTTTCTTAATGTTTTCATTTTCTATAGTTTATATTAGACTTATATAGATGAATAACATATTTAGTAAAACGTCATCCTTTAAGAGGGTAATTTTTAATAATTAAATAGAATTGATTTTAAATTATTGATAACCTGATAGGTACAAAATAATGTATAACGAGAATAGTATGTTCAAAAAATGAATAAAGACACTGTTTAACCGTTTTTATCTTTCGTGTTTTTAAGTATGGGTATATCATAGTAGCTATTTTCTTATTCCAGTTATTTTGAAATTATCAAAATTAATGCTAGAATTTTTCATAGGTCTATTACAAACCATTCCTGATTTTCTACCTCCTATACTATTGATAATTAAATCGCTAATAACCAATTTATCATTTAGATAGCAATCTAAATATTTACCCTTTTTTGTAACCATTAATTTATGGAATGAAGTTTTTGTATTAACTTTTACTTCTTTTAACAGAACCCAACTCCCGTTTTGATATTTTTTTACTTTTATAAAATCATTTGAAATGGTCATAACATGAAAATCTGAACCATTTGAGTCAAAAATTAAACCTGCCTCTATTACTTTTTTATACATCCAATTTCCAATATATTGTACTTCAACACTATAAGATTTTGTAACGTCAATATCAAATAAGGCTTCTTTTATATGAGACACTTTTTCATTTTTTGGAATAAGTTTATAATTACCATAAGAACTAAAACTCCAATCACTATTTATATTAGAAGAAGCTGGGAATTTTTTTGAAATATTTGTAAAATCTTCTACATATTCAAATTTATTTTTTATTTTTAATTCATGTTCTTCTTCCTCTGTAAGTTTGGCCCCAGCTTGTTTTAAAAGTGTCTGTATTTTTGTAAGCTTACGGTCATTTGCTATTTGTAGCAAACTTTTATTGTCAACCACAAAGTCTAAATCATCTGCTAATCTAGCATGTTCAGAAGAAAGAAGAATTTCAACAAGTTCCGCATCATTCGTCTCTACAGCCCTCTTTAAATCTTTATCATTTAAAAAAGTTACCAACCCTGAATGATTAATAAATAATTTTACCATACGCTTTATTTTGTAAGCATTGTCAGTATTATATTGATTTATCAATGAATAAGTTACTCCTTTTTCCCAATAGGTTTTTACACCTTTGTCTAATCCGCTTTTAAACTTATCAAAATCTAAATTTTTAATTCCTTTTTTAAAATCATAAAAGGGCTGTGAATCGTGATAATTGATGTAAAAAATAAAACCGAATGTCATAATGATAAGAGTTAGAGAAATCCAATAATATTTTCTCAATGATTTCTTAATAGCTGTAAAAATTATAGTTGAAAATCCAATAAGAATTGCGAAAAACCATAGATAAGAGGTTATACCAAAATCTTGAATATGTTGTTCTATAAAATAATATTTATAAATAAAAGCGCTGATACGTTGTTTTTCTGAGTTTAAAAATAACCAAGGAGCAAAAGCAATAAATATGCTAACTAAAGACATTGCTATTATTATTTTTGGATATATTTTATGCTTATTGGTAAGAAAGACCATAATAGCTGTCAAAAAAAACACATCTGGTATAATTAGCAGAAAAGTAGCTTTATTATAAAGTAATAAAGAAATAAGCCCTGGATGTGTCAAACTATATGACATATCACCTACAATATTCAATAATAAATATAGAATGCAACTGGATGCTATCAAAAACAAGACGAAAAAGCTATTATTCTTTACTTCACCAAAATCTTTTTTAATTATTAATATAAGCCCAATGGGTAAGACTATAAGGGTTAAAATAAGATAAATAGTGTTTAAACTGAAAAAGTCAAAAGACATAAAAAAGAAGCCCATTGATAATGAAAAAAATAGCATAACTCCATACGCTAAATGCTTTAAGATACCTTTTAGCTGAATTATCTTGTAAAAAGATAATATTATTATAAGCACCGCAATAGGATATATAAAAAGAATCATAGATACTGTTCCTTTAGTACTAAAAAAAATCCATAAAGAGTATCCAATATTAATAACACCAAATATGGCTACAAATATTTTTTCAAGTAATGTATGTTTAATAGATGGTGGAGGATTATTTTCTTTTAAAGACGACTTGTTTACAATGGTTTCTTCTTCTGTTTCCCAATCTAAATTTATATCTCTTTTAGTTTTTTCTGTATCATCAATTTCTTTATTACCAATAAGGTTTAATAGATCACTAGCAGTATAAGGTCTCTTGTCTGCTTTTTTCTGGAAACAACTTTCTAAAAGCACTTTGTATTTTTCAGGAATTATTTTAAGTTCAGGTTCTTCATTGGTAATAGCATCTCGAATCAATTCGTAATCTTTACTTCCATGCCCAAAAGGCAATTTATTTGTTAATACTCTATAAATAACCACTCCCAATGCCCAGATATCTGTTCGTTTGCTAATATCACCTTTTAAACCAAACTTCTTTTTATAAAACTGTTCTGGTGCCATATAATGAGGTGTACCAATTCCTTCTGTAAAAGATTCTTCTATGGCTCTATCGCTAAGTATATCTTGACTAATACCAAAATCTGTAATTTTGGCTATAGGTTCTCCTTTGCGGTTTCTGGTTATTAAGATATTACCGGGTTTTAGATCTCTATGTATAATGCCTTCACTATGCAGGTAACCAACTCCTTGAATAATGTCCTGAATAATTTTATCCATTGTTTTAGCATCAGGATTTGTTCTTATCAAATCCAGTAATGTACCTTCACTGGCATATTCCATAATAATTACCGGATAACTGGAAGAACGCCCTAAAGCATCTTTATGTTTGATATAATTTATACCGAAATACGTTATTATGTTGGTATGTGATAGACCATCAATTTTTTGAAACTCCTTTTCTAAAGTGTACTTCTCTTGTCCTGTACTCCCCGAAGTACCTTTGAATACTCCTTCTTTATAGATCTTTAACGCTACAAAACGATCTTGGCTATTGGTATCTTTTGCTTTAAAAACTTCAGCAAAAGCACCTTGAGCTATCAGGTCTTTTTCAGGATCCCATTCGTATTGGTTTAGTTTCATAGTAGTTAGTTAATCATTCTATACTAGTTAGTATCGTTTTGGTAATTTTAGTGTTCTTATTTTTTAAATTTCGAATTTTTCCAGAAATTGTGCAACGTTTCTTCATCTTCCTTATTATTGTAATTCAGAAGTACGGCAAAATCAAATCCGTTGATATAACTGCCATATATCTTTTGAGTGTACCTGACACCTTCTAACTGATTATAGACTGTAACGAGAAATACACTAAAATCTATTCCATCAATTTTTTCCATAGATGAAATGGTGTCGATTTTTACACCTTGCTCGGCGTACATTTTTGCAGTCGATATTTTTTGTTGTCTTTTATTTTCTGCCCATTTCTTTTTATCTGCATATGCTGTTTTTTCAAAATTAGATTGAAAAATATTGAGTTGATTCTTTTTAAACCCCAACAAATATATCAGACCTTTATATTCTCGATTTTCTTTATTGAATTCGTTTATAATTTCTTTGCCTTTTTGTTTATAAACACCTTGCGTAGTTTGATCTAAAATTTGCCACTCATCTGGTATTTGCATTGTCCAGCCAATTTCTTGTCTAACGTATACATTTTCGCTCTTGATTTGCTTCTTAGATTTATCATTATTACATGAAATAAGCACTGTAATAATTATTGATAGGGCAACCGTTCTGGCTATTTTCATAATTCAGTTTATATAATTATCTTATATCTATTATTCTGTAATATTTTTTTTAAAACGGTTTTTATATGTGTTAATTAACCTTAAATTAAAAACGTCATCTAATTGATATCCTAAAATATAAATTAATCGTCTTCTTCATCCATGTATAACCAATCTAAATCCTCTAAAAATTCTGCATCATCAACTCTATCCGACGGAAGTACATATGGAGTGTATGAAATAAGGTTTTGGTAACTATACCAATCATTGCGGGTCATTTGGATAGTTACTATATCTTGTTTTTTTGCACTTGCAGACTTAAGAATAGTAATAACTCGTTCAACATCAACTTTATCAGTTACTAACCTTTGCTTATCAACAATATGGGTATGATAGTAATTATCATTAAGGTAAGAAATTGATCTCAACACAATATTTATAGCATTATTATCTAATTCAAAACTAATTTTTTCCGATTCCATTTCTAAGTCATTTAAGCATTAACATCCTTCTTGTTAAGTATTGTTATTAAAATCTATTCAATCAAATAAACAGTCTTATCAGGTAATTTTCTACCTTCTCTAAACAATTGAGTCAACTTATTAGCCAGTATATAAGTTTCAATCAATGGGGTAGGCTTTATTGTTTTAGAATTTAATTGATATAATTTTTTATCTATTTTTAGAAAATAGCTGGTTTCATTTCTCGCTTCTATTTTATAAATTTTTGTGTGATGAATATTTAAGTTTCCATCTATAACTAAATGCATATTGTTTCCTTTTTCTTCAAAGATATAAGTAGGATTTGTTGTTTTATTTCCTGTAAAAGAAACTTCTAGATCTTTTAATACACTAGATATAGCTTCAACACCTTTTAAATTAATCTTTATTTGTTCTTGAGTAACTCTAGTTTTTGTTTCAATATTTGAAACAACTTTTAAGGTGTTTTTTGCGGTTGATTTGGCAATAGCATAATATTTACCTTGATATTTTAAGAAATAATTATCAGATACATTTTTTAGTATTTGTAGGTGTAATCCTGAAATAGAAGAATTTCCAAATAATACAATTTCATTTCCATCAAAAGTATATTGTAATACTATTGGGTAATTAACACTTCTAATAGAACTAGTAGGTAGTTTCTGTAAACCTCCAATTGACAATTGAGTGTTATACTCTGTTTTACCTGGTATAAAAGTGCTATCTGATGTGGTATTATCTTCTTGAACAATGACATCTTTTTGCTGTATATACTCATCGTCAATGGTTCTATCCAATTCAACACTATCTTTTACTTCTGTATCCACAACGGTAGGGTCTTGCTGATTAAATATTGGGTTCTTATCTGCTACGCTATTATTATTGATTATAATAACAGCAAAAATAAGAGCAGCAGCAATGCTACTAATGACGATTAATTTTCTATAAACACCTTTTGGCTTGCTAGATTTTTCTTCTAAATATTCTTCATAATAAGCATCTAATCTTTTCTTAAAATTTACTTCACCACGAGCTTCTATTTTATTGTAAATACGCTTGTATATTTCTACTTCTTTTTTAAAATCAGAATTAGTTTTGAATAACTCTTGAAAGGCAATTGCTTCACTGCCTTTTAAATTTCCTGAAAGGTATTTGTCAATGAGATCAATATGTTTTAAATCTTTCTCCATATTATTTCAATCTAATTACTGATTCATAAGACATAAAACTCCTTAATCTTTTAATACAGCGTAATTTTTGTTGTCTAGCAGAATGAGCACTTGAATAGTTAAACATTTCTGCAAGTTCTTCCATTTTTAACTTTAAAAAAATCGACTTTTCTAATAACTCCTTGCAGGGCTCTCCTAACTTATCTAAGGCCTTATTGATATAATTTTTAAGAGATTCTCTACCTATAGTAAACTCAATTTCAAAACCTTCATGTCCCTCAGCTTTTGAACCAGAAATGATATCCGATGGCTTTTCGTATTTTAATCTACGATTCAATTGATTTAACCATTGTCTTTTACAGATTCCAAAAAGATAGGTACTTATCTTACTTTTTGACTCATACTTTCCTGATGTCAAGTTTTTATAAAACACGATCATTGCTTCTTGAAAAATATCAAATGCATCATCATCATTTCCGCTATTATTGTTCACCCAGCTTTTAACCATATCCAAATGCACATATAAATGTTTAAGGCATGATTCATTTCCTTTTTTTAATTGTATAATAATCTCTTGGTCAGTCATATTTACAATCCTATAAATTTTTTAATATCTATTTTCATTTTATCATTGATAGGCACATCAAATACATAATCTTGTATTTTAATTTGTACTTGACCAACAACAATAAAATCTATCTTCTTTTTAAAAAGCATAGTAATATTCGTATTCTTTATAGTATTGAAATTATCGACTGCTACTTCAAGTGGAATATCGGTTGTTTGAAAAGCTTTTTGAGAAATAACTTTATCTTGACTCCAGTTAGCAATAGGTTCTTTTGCTCTGCTATCGAGAAAAAATTGGAGTTCCATCTGATGAATTTCATAATCAAAAGACAAGTTATTTTTAGCTTTAATAGTAATTTTAAAATTAGTTTTATTAAGTGTTGGGAGTGAATTAACTACAATTGTCTTAATCTTAAAATTATCAGCATTCCCTAAGTTTTTATTTATCTCTTTTTTTATAATCTCTTTAGTGTTTAAATAAATTGTTTCATCAACATCAATTGTGAAAGAATTGAATAAAAAGCCTATTTTATTTTCACCTTTTATATTAAAA
>RCNB010001488.1_pt1 | contig 14729 bp, 13 predicted proteins | sample 2041321 | NCBI WGS metagenome assembly RCNB01 (sample SAMN09708232, study PRJNA481090) | Marine sediment metagenome, whole genome shotgun sequencing project. | reverse complement strand
CGCTCCCGGTAAGGTTCCCGGCGTTGACTCCAATTAAACCGCAGGCTTCACGCCTGGTGGTGCTCCCCCGCCAATTCCTTTAAGTTTCAACCTTGCGATCGTACTTCCCAGGCGGCATGCTTAACGGCTTCCCTGCGGCACTGGGGTGGCTCGTGGCCAACCCAACACCTAGCATGCATCGTTTACGGCTGGGACTACCCGGGTATCTAATCCGGTTCGCTACCCCAGCTTTCGTCCCTGACCGTCAGACGTGTTCTAGACAGCAGCCTTCGCCACTGGTGGTCCTCCGGGGATCAAAGGATTTCGCCCCTACCCCCAGAATACCGCTGACCTCTCCCACTCTCTAGCCGTACAGTATTTCCCGCGGTCCAACGCTTGAGACGCTGGATTTAACGGGAAACTTATACGGCAGGCTACGGACGCTTTAGGCCCAATAATCATCCCCACCACTCGAGGGGCTGGTGTTACCGCGGCGGCTGACACCAGTCTTGCCCCCCTCTTATTCCCAAGGCTTTTTAGACCTAGGAAAAGCCACCTTCATCAGATGGCACTCGAGGTAGCCCCTTCGCACGTAAGTGCATTGAGGAGGTTTCGCGCCTGCTGCGCCCCGTAGGGCCTGGACCCTTGTCTCAGTGTCCATCTCCGGGCTACCACTCTCATGGCCCGTACCGGTCAAAGGTTTGGTGAGCCATTACCTCACCAACAGCCTGATCGGCCGCAGCCCCATCCTTAGGCATATACCAAACATGTATGGGATACCTTTAGACGTAATACCATTCCAGGACAATACATCTATCGCGGATTAGCCCCAATTTCTCGGGGTTGTCCACGTCCTAAGGGTAGGTTAGCTACGTGTTACTGAGCAGTGTGCCGCTCACAGACATAGTTCTGTGCGCTCAACTAGCATGGCTTAGTCCCACCTCGATAGCAGTGGGGTCCGACGGGATCAATCGGAATGAGGATGATCGCAATCATCTTGTATGTGTTGTTAATTTAGAATATAGCGAGGAAACATTTCCTGCTCGACCCTTATCAGACCCGAAGACATCACTGTCTTTTTTCGCGTCTTCATACATTTACCCGCCACTGGAGCCCGGTCAGTCATCCTGAGGCAAACGCCTTTGTCAGACCGGAGCCGCCGACTATGAGCGGATGCGATTGCTCGCACCAACCCTTCCACATTATCTGAATAAAAACATTCCTCTTTTCTTTGCGAAAGGTTAATTAAGTAAAAAAAGCTGGCGTAACTCCGATAATCATGATTTATTGTCAGATGAGGATGAGATAATCCATAATGAAGTTAGATGATGATAGAAGACGAGAAATATGATTATTCGGACAATGGTTGGTCAGATTCATGAGTTTCTGGGGTTTTTCTTGATTTTAGCTTCTCAAGCTCCTGCAACAGAAAGGCCTCATATTTTTCCTCAAACTGCAGTTGTGCTTCATCAGATCTTTTTCCCACCTTGCCACGTACTGTTGTCGTCACCGAGCTAATTCGGTCCAAAGCCTCTTCCGCCAAGAATTTCCCAGCAGCAAACATCGATAGCCCCAGCTTGTTAACTAGGTTGAACTGGCTCTCAATCTGATCCTGAAATGTCCCATGGGTAGACAACTCATCCAACCCCTCGGTCGTGATTGTGAACTTGCCTCCGTTAAGCTCAGAAATCAAGCCGTCTCGAACTAGTCTCCCTAATAAGGGATAGATCAGTCCAGGAGAGGGGGCCCAGTCGCCATCGCTTCTATCAATGGATTCCTCAATGATCCCTTTCCCTGTGAGTTCCTTCTCAGATAACAGGTACAGCACATAGTATCTAGTAAAACCTCTTGGGACTTTGCCTGGTGTCAGCTTCATTCAAATCACCTGTTTCTCTGGCGATACTAATCAGACAGGGAAATATAAGTATATCACTAGCGATATTGTGGTGTGGAGTGTTTGATAAGAATAATATTCGTTTTCAGAGCAAAAACAAGTATTTTGTTGGAAAATATTACCATATTAAATAAATAATCCATGTATAATTAAGTAGTGATTTGAATTGTATAACATTGATTCCACTCCAGATATTAGCCTTGGAGACGAGCTTACGGTATTAGTTTTAAAGGGAAAAGGCGACAGCATCATCAGCCGGATGAAAGATGGGAGAGTGATCTTATTCAACCGGGAAAACGTTCTATTTAATGAACTAGAGCCAGGGATGACGGTTCAAGCAAAAGTGAGCTTTATCGCTCAGAATTATATCATCGTTGATCCGGTTTCACCTCCAGAACGAGGGGAAGAGGCGATAAAACTCGGGTTACAGATGGTTGCCGAGACTGAGAACTGGGAAAACGCGGTAATTGCTAATGCGTTGCTCCATATAATCGATATACTAGAAGAGGCGTAAACCTTTTTTCATTTTTTTCTGCCACAGGAAAAAATCTACCTGTACCTAGAATAGAATCAGTGGCTGTGAATCAGGTGGGCGCGGGTACAGCCAGAATAGGCAAGATCGATTGCAGATTTTTATAGCCGCGGGAAGGAGAAGGGTACAGGGATATTTCATTGTCGGACTTGGAGGAGTACACCCAGATGATGCAGGAGACCGCAAGGGCCATATGGGGAGAGGAAAGGGCGGAGGAGATGAGCGCACATATAGAGGCCATGTCAAAAGCCGTTTGGGTCGTCGGAAATACCGTGCTCGATCCGGGGACCGAGCCGGTTACGAGGCTCAACCACAGGAGAGAGGCGGGTAGTTGAAGCCATACGAGCTGAGCATCGTCGAGGCATCGTCAAGCATAAGGGACGGCTCACTTTCACCGGTGGACCTCGCGGGATCCCTGCTCGACAGGATCGACGAGGTCGAGCCGAGGCTGGAGGCATGGGTCACGGTCAACAGGGACCAAGTGATGAAGGACGCCGAGGAGTCCACGAGAAAACTCCGGGAGGGCTCACCGAAGAGCGGGGTTCACGGTATACCGGTAGGTGTAAAGGACATCTATTTCACGAAGGGATTGAAAACAACAATGGGTTCACCCATCTACGGCGATTATGTGCCAACAGTGGACGCAGACATGGTGACGACCATCAAAGAAGCAGGAGGGATTGTACTCGGAAAGACGGAAACGACAGAGTTCGCCCTGCACGACCCGGCTCCCACGAGGAACCCCTGGAATACAGGACACACGCCGGGGGGCTCAAGCAGCGGATCCGCGGCGGCCGTTGCCTCCGGCATGTGTCAGGTAGCCTTCGGGAGCCAGACAGGAGGCTCGGTGATAAGGCCTGCTAGCTACTGCGGGATCGTGGGGGTAAAGCCGACCTATGACCTCCTCAGCAGGAAAAACGTGTACCCCCTCAGCTGGAGCCTAGATCATATCGGATACATGACTAGGACGACACAGGATGCCCACATCATGCTTGAAGCATTGACGGGGATAAAGAAGGAGTGGTACCCCAGGGTACGGGCGCCCAAGGTTGGACTGCTTGCGGGCTACTTTAAAGAAAAAGCGACCGAGGAGGTATGGCAGGGTTTCGAGAAAGCAGTGGCAGAAATATGGGGAGAAGGAGCGGACGTGGAAACGGCTGTATTGCCAGAGAGCTTCAGTCTGGTCCCAGACGTACATAGGGTAATCATGTCTGTCGAAACTGCCGCTGTCCACGAGGACATGTTCAAGAAAAGAGGAGACGACTACAGAAGCTACATGAGAGGATTCATCTCATCGGGACTCCTTGTTCCCGCCACAGCCTATCTAAGGGCACAGCGCCTGCGTGGTCAAATAATACGGGACATGGTGAACCTGATAGGACGGTTCGACTGCGTAATCAGCCCATCATCCACCGATTCGGCCCCAGAGGGACTGGAGTGGACTGGAAGCCCGGCTTTCAACTCACCTTGGAGCCTGACAGGGCTACCCAGCATCACTGTTCCGTCAGGCCTGACAGAGGACGGTCTCCCGCTGGGACTCCAAATAATTGGAACCCCCTACACCGAGTGGGAGCTACTCAGAATAGGAGCTTGGTGCGAGGAGAAATTAGGATTCGAGAGCCGCCCAATAGACCCTAGAGGGTCTTGATCTCCTCACCGTTCATGGAGGCAGTGACCTCCACGAGCTCCCCGATGCCACTGCTCCTAATCTTTTTTCCAATTACTTCCTCGATCTGGAAAATACCTGCGGGGTTGCCCATGAAGACCTGGATCGATACAGGTTTCATATCTCCCTTGACTATGGTAACCTTGTTGATCGCCTGGGCGGATATCGCGTGGATATCGTTCTTACCTGAGAGAAAAGGGACCCTTGAGCGGCCCCCCGCCATGTCGGTTCCATCAGCAACGGTGACCACACCCGCCTCAACGCTAAGACAGGGAATAGAGTCATCGGATGAGTAGAGGGTATGGAGAACCTCGGATTTAACGCGATACGCAAGCCCCGGATCATCATCGTATATATCAAGAAGAACCCTGTCGAGCAGGTTACTGGCAAGCAACGCTCCCGTCTTCTCGTGGTCTATCCTGTGAATGGCGTTTCCCACGTCATGAAGATACGCCCCAAGCAGGACTATTAATCTGGCATCTTCATAATCACAGATACCGTTCATAACCGAAGACGGTTCCACCGCATCAGTGAGGAGAGAGAATATCTCCAGCGCGCTACCTGCGATAATTTTGGCGTGAACTGGGCCGTGGTCATTGTAACCAAGGCGCTTCACCGCCATGACATTAGCCATCTTGAGATAACTCTGATCCTCGACATCATTTTCGAGGAAACTAAAGGCTTCAGACAATAAGGGCGAGTCAAGGTGTCGATGTATTACCCGGTAAGAAACGGCGACCATATGCCAAAATATCGGTGAGGCGTTTAAGTATCCACCGAAGGCTTCGGGAAAGAAATAGTAAATGTCGTCCCTTCTCCCTGCTTGGTGATGTACGTGAGGGAGCCTCCGTGGCTCTCGACGATCCTCTTTGCGGTAGGAACCCCCAGCCCGTTACCCTGCTTCTTGCTAGACACAAAGGGCTCGAACAAAGATTCCTCAGCCTCAGGAGGAATACCTGTCCCTGAATCCTTAACACAAATTTCAACTGAATCAGGAGAATTAAATACGCTGATACGCAGCTCGCCCCCTTCCTCCATTGCCTCAACCGAGTTAATCACTAACTTTTGTATCGCCAGAGCGGTCTTTACAGGATCAACATGAACCCTAAGAGTTTCATCATACTCCCTAACAACGGAGATATTGTCTGGAAGCCCAGAGTTGGAAAGAGCGAGATCTGCTATCTTAGTAGCCTCAGTTTCCAAGGGAGTGATGATGTGCCCCTTGTAATAATCCCTGAAACTGTCGAGAATACTCGTTGCCTGTTTAAGGGATTGACGGACCATATCAAAAAGCATCTCGTTATCGGGACTTTTCTGGAGCAAATACACGGCGTTCTGGATGGTCTGAAGAGGACTCCTTAGGTCATGGGCGAGCTCGCTGGAGATATGCCCCATCTTTTCGATGACCAGTCGCTCGATCTCCTCCATCTCTTCGGAGGAAAAACCCTTGTTGTCGCCTGGTTCAGACAAAATCCATCACTCGGTATGCGCTGATTCAGATAGTTGATGTACGTCACATATAATCAGTTGCATCTCACAGAGCAGTAGGAATAAAAGGAAAAAGACGTTATGAATCGGGGAACCATGATGGAGTACACATTCTCAAAACCGGAAACAGATGAAGACTACGAGGCGCTTTACCAGGTAATGGACGCCGTGTTCGGTGACGAGGATGTCAGGGGCATCACAAGAAGGTTCGTGGAACATCATCCAGGGATGAACAAGGAACACTTCTTCGTGGTCAAACATGGGGATAAGGCTGTAGCAGGGTTAGTCCTTGTCCCACAGGAATGGAAACTAGGCGAGGCTGAGTTAAAGGTGGCGGAGATGGGCTGCGTTGGAACCGATCCCGAGCACAGAAGAAAAGGGGTACAATGGATCCTAAACAACGAGTTCGATAAGTATGCAAAAGAAAACGGGTTCGATTTGTGTGCCCTAGCAGGGATACCTTACTTCTACAGGCAGTTCGGATACCAGTACGCCGTGGAACTTGATTACTCCACCGAGTTGAAGGTCGAAGACCTGCCAAATATGGACACCGGGATTAAGGTAGAGAGATTCGAGGAAACCCACATCGACGTCGCGGATGAGATTCTGACGAAGACACAGGAAAGATACCTAGTGCGAAGTGTACGTACCAAGGATATCTGGGAGATGCAACAGACAACTGGGACCTATGGAGGAGAACCCTACGAAGCTGATGTCTTTACTCGCGGAGGGGGGATTGCCGGTTATTACAGATACGTTGTAGACGACGAAAAAAAGACAATCAACATAAAGGAGCTTGGAATCAGCGAAAATGCGTCAGCCGAGGAAATCGCCGCTGTTATACGGAAACTGGCTTCCGAGAAGGGTTTGGCTGAGCTGAAAACGGGGTTATCCCACATGGACGAGTTCAGTAAATACCTGATATCGAGGGGAGCAAAGACAAACAGACCATATGCATGGCAGGTAAAGATCATCGATCTGCCTGGCTTTTTATCCAAGATAATTCCGGTTCTAGAACAGAGAATAGAGAATTCAGAGTATACAGGTTTGAGTAAGGACATAACAATCAACTTCTGGAAATACGCGGTCAAGATGAAAATAGAGGAAGGAAAAATCACCTCCATAGAAAAAGCGTTCGGGGAAAAGGACAGAACAATTGGATTTAACCCGTACGTGTTCACAAAGCTGGCGCTTGGCTACAAGAGCAGAATGGAACTGGAGAAGATGTACCCAGATTTCAGGGTTCAAGGTGATTCTGGGGGCCTGATTGACATCATGTTCCCCAAACAGCCCAGTTACATCCACTACTCCTACTAACTCATACTTTTATCGAGGCCCCGTGATACATCTTAAGAGTGAACAGTATGGAGTCATCCGATTTCGACAAGCTGAAGCTGAGCGAGGAGCTCCAAAAGGGCATAAGAAAAGCAGGATTCACAAAGATGACCCCAATCCAGGAGGCAGCAATCCCCTTGCTTCTCAGCGGCAGGGACGTGATAGGTCAAGCCCAGACGGGTACGGGGAAGACCGCCGCCTTTGGGATACCATTGCTGTCCAAGGTAGACCCATCCAAACCTATCACTCAGGGAGTCGTCCTGGCCCCGACGAGGGAGCTGGCTACACAGATAGCGACGATGCTAAGGAACTACGCCAAGTTCATGGACATCAAGATACTCTGCATCCACGGAGGGGGAAAGATGCAGAGACAGATCGCTTTACTCTCAAGGGCGACCCATGTAATCGTAGCCACGCCTGGAAGATTGCTGGACCTGATCAGAAAGCGGGGAGTGGTTGATCTCAGGAACTCGAAAGTAGCGGTCATCGACGAGGCAGACAAAATGCTTGAGATGGGGTTCATGAGAGAGGTTAAAGGGATTTTGAGCGCCCTCCCGTTCGTGAGGCAGACCAGCCTATGGTCAGCAACCATAGGCCAAGATATTATCGATATCTCGTTTAGGCACATGAGACACCCCCGCAAGGTCATGGTCTCCAGCGATGAGATAGCCCAGACCAACGTCAACCAGTTCTACATTGAGGTCGATGAAGACACCCGGGACTCCAAGTTAGTCGAGCTTCTGAACGAGCTGGAGGTGGACAGGGGCCTGATCTTCTGCAATAGAAGAGATACGGTGGACCAGCTATCAGAGAAACTGAAACAGGAGAGATATCTCGTAGAGCCTCTTCACGGCCGTTTCACTCAGACTCAGCGAGATATCGCGATTACCAAGCTCCTCAAGAGGCAGGTAAAGTACCTGGTATCGACGGATATCGCCTCCCGTGGACTCGATATCAAGGGTTTGACTCATATTATCAACTACGAGGTCCCAGAGGACCCGGAGGTTTACTTCCACAGGATCGGCCGTACGGCGAGAAAGGGAGAGAGCGGAATCTCAATAACTCTTGTGAGCGAGAGGGAGGAGGAGTACCTCTTCGATATCAAGCAGATGACAAATACTGAGATGAAAGAATGGGAGTAGATTACTTCCGGTAGAGTACTTTTCCCGGTAGCGCACCTGTGTGAGTGTTGTTATCAACCACGAGGCTGCCGTTGACGAGGACATAGTTGATGCCGGTGGGGTACTGCCGGGGTTCTATCTGGTTACCATTATCGGTTATCGTTTCCGGGTCCCAGATTGTGATGTCGCCATAATACCCTTCCTTCAATGTGCCTCTATCAGCGAGCCTGAATTTTCTTGCCGGGCTGCTGGTGATCTTACGAATAGCTTCCTGAATAGACATTACACCAGTCTCCCTGACAGTGCGTCTCAGGTAACATGGGAAGCCTCCGTAACTGTTCTGGTTAGGATAGCTGGGTGGATCAGTCCTGCTTTGACGTTTTTCGTCGACCGCAAATGTGTCAACCCCGACCATGGCGTTTTGGTGCTTGTAGAACTCCAACTTGACCCAATCGTCGTCTCCCCGTCTTTCCACTTTGGTATGCGGATCAGCCCACAGAACATCGAACAGTGCATCAAGCTCAGATACACCTGTCTCGATGGCTAATTCCGCGATGGTTTTTTCGAGATATGATTTCTCCGAGCACTCAACTATCATTTTCCCCGAAGCCCATTTCTTGTTGATGTTTGGGTTGAGGCCGTAATGTTTCCCATCCCAGATGCTCGATTTTATCTCCTCACGCAAATCAGGCATCCCTAATGCCTTTGCTAACTGCTCAGGACTACCTGTGATTGAGAGCCAGGGCCGTAAGCTGTGTACCAGCCAGGGACTGGTGCCTATCCCACCGGTCAGATGATGGGGGATGGTGTCGAAGTCTGCTTCGATGCCTTCATCGTTAGCGTCATCAATTAGTTGAAGTGTTGACTTAATCGCAGTCTTCATCATATCGAGGTTATCGTTTGGCACGACGTCGTAGAGGACACCCATATGGCTGACCTGCACGGGCATCTTCGCCTCACGACCGATATTCAAAGCCTCTAGGACACCGTTTATCTTGACGGGAGGGAACTCACCGGGTCTCCGTGGTTTCCTGTGTCCAGTGCGAAGGCTGTGGCTAGCGTAGATCCCACCGTACTTGGCCGCGGCCTTAGCGCACGCCAGTAACTCGTCCCAGCTGGCCCATATCCCTGGATCGTAGTCCCTGCCAACGGTTACTCCAACGCATCCCTCTGCCATGGCCTTCTCGGTCTCCTTGGCCATCTTTTCAATTTCGTCAGGTGTAGCGGTTCTCTGGAACTCGGGTCCCATCACAAGGCTTCTGACATCGCCGTGTCCAACCATTGGAACCATGTTTGGGCTGATTCCTGTGGTTTCTACTTTCTTGTGGAACTCGCTTAGGTCACGCCAGTCGATCTCCCAGCCGTAGACCTCCACGTGCCTCTCGTTGAAGATGTCTCTGGGCTGGAGCCAATCTTTTACATACATCTTGGGAGCGATTTCGGAGTAGATATCACCGTGAATCCAAGGAAGGCCAATATAATCTCCAAAAGGCCCCATGCTGTCACCGCACTGCCCACCAACAAATGTCGTGATCCCCTGTCTGACAAAACCCTCAGCCTTGGGGTAGTACAGGATGCTAAGGTCCCCGTGGTTGTGGACGTCGATGAATCCTGGGGACACGGCCTGTCCACTTGCATCGATCTCTTGGGCGACGTCCCCGCCTATCGGTTCCTCGGAGACCACCGCGATTCTGTTGGATTTGAGGGCGATCTCCCCCTTGTATGGGTCATCGCCGGTGCCATCGACAATTAACCCGTTCTTGATCAATATATCATACTCAGCCATGAGTTTGAATTGTATTTTCACCCGTTTTACTTTTTGGAGGATAACTTGAAAAACAGAGGTAGTATTTGATGGTATGAAATATCCTCTATATATTGTCGACGTGTTCGCGGAAGCGAAGTACGAGGGAAACCAGCTGGCCGTTGTACTGGACGAGGTCGGACTGGAAACCGAGATGATGCAGAAGATCGCACGTGAGATGCACTTCAGCGAGACCACGTTCATAACAGGATACGATCTCAAGAAGAAAACATTCAAGGTAAGGATTTTCACACCGGAAAGCGAGCTGCCCTTCGCCGGGCACCCTACGTTGGGAACGGCGTACATAGCCCAGAAGGAGCTGCTTAAGGAAAAAGTCGAAAAGCTGACCCTCGAAATGAAAGCGGGCCTGATCCCCGTGCAGATTTATTACGAAGGGGGCGAGCCGGACGTGCTTTGGATGAAGCAGTTAAACCCTGTGTTTGGTGAGACGCATCCAGTTGAGGCGTTCGTAGATATGCTTGGGCTAACCCCTGAGGACTTTGACATGGAGTACCCGATTCAGGAGGTATCTACGGGAGTCTACTTCTACATGGTCCCATTGAAGACAAGGGCCGCGCTGAAAAGGGTGAAAGTCGATGTCGAGAAACTCACAGAGTACAGTAAGGGCAAGAAGGCGGGTTGGCCTTTCATGTTCTGTAGGGAGCCGGAGGACCCGTCTAACCACATCAAGGCGCGTATGATTGGCGGTTGGGAGGACCCGGCGACGGGGAGCGCTAACGGGTGCCTCACAGGATACCTTGTCAAGCATAGGTACTTCGGGGACTCCAAGATCGATGTGAGGGTCGAGCAGGGAGCGGAGATAAACCGTCCTTCAATCCTCTACCTGAAGGGGGAGGAGAAGGAAGACGAGATCAGCGTCGAGGTGGGCGGCAAGGTCGCCTACGTGGCTAAGGGAGAGCTCGTATAGGTGGATGTTAAATCCACCGAATAGTATCTAGTGGGGATTGATTTGAAGCTCAAGGATAGTTTTCCGTTAGCTGAAAAGCTAGTTTACTTTGACAACGCGGTTATGGGGTGCGTGCCTCAGAGTACTCTTGATTTGATGAAATTCTACAATGACGCTTATGTAAAACATATGAGTGGAAATGCGAAATGGGCGTTTAATGTTAAAGAGGGAGAGAACGCAAAAGGGAACGCGCTGGAATACTTCGCCCAAGTCATTGGGGCAAAGGTCAGTGAGGTTCTCAACGTACCCAATGCGTCCACCGGCATGAACATCGCCATGAGTATGATCCCCATCAAGAAGGGAGAAAACGTGGTCTCAACGGACCTTGCTTTCCCAATGGGAGCAGCCCTTGTGAGGAAGGCTGAGGAGAGGGGAGCTGAGGCTAGATGGCTTGCAAGCCATAACGGGGTTGTGGAGACAGAGGCATTCGAGAAGGCGGTAGACGACAACACAGCGGTGATTTACGTTGATCAGCCCAGTTGGTTCAATGGCTACCTGTTCGACATCAGGGCACTGGCGGATTTGGCTCATGACCACGGGGCGTATCTCGTGGTTGACGCGACCCAGAGCATGGGATCTATCGACTGGCAGATAGACAAGACGGGTGTGGACTTTGCTGCTACAAGCACGTACAAGTGGCTGCTCGGGGGAATGCCATCAAACTGCACAGGTTACCTTTACATGAAGGAAGAGCACGTTGACAGGTACGACCCTGTGTACGTTAGTGGAGGAGCTTACAGCTACGAACAGGGAGAAGTCAAGGGCCTGTGCAAGGAGCACAGCTTTGAGCTGAACAAGGGTGTAAACAAGTACGCTGTCGCCAGAAGCCCAGAGTCCACTATAGTGGCGGTTGCCAACAGCATGAAGGTGCTGCTGGACCACGGGGTGAAAGAGATCGAGAGCCAGAACAAAAAACTGGTCTCCAAGCTGGTGGACGGCCTATCCGAGAGGGGATATAGCCTACAGAACCACGAGGACGTCAACAGGCACTGCTATCTCAACGTGAAGGTGCCTGAGTTAAAGACAGTTGTCGAGAAGTTGAACGCCGAGGACTACTGGTGCGCCCAGCGGGTCGGCGGCGTCAGGGTATCGCCCCACTTCTACAACACGGTGGATCAGGCCGACAGGTTCATGGACAAACTTGACGAGGTCGTCAAGTCCCTCTAATACCCCTCAATATCTTTCTTATACTCGCTGGGCAATGTCATATGTTATGGACTACGAGGGAAGGCTCAGCAGAGTACGTGAGGCCATGCGGGAGAAAGGCATAGCCCTCATGTATCTCAGAAGGGGCGCCAACCTGTTCTACTTGACGGGTATCAAGCGGAAGGGTCCCGAGCTAACTGACAGCAACAGCTACGGGGACTATATTCACGGCGCCTACATCACGCTAACGGGGGGTATAACCGTCGTCGCGCCCAGGATGGGGGCGAGTGGTTGGCAAAGGCAGGCCGAGGGTAAGCCTTGGATCACCAGGGTCCGCATATTGGACGAGAGCGAGAGGCCAAAGGAGGCCCTCAGGGAGGTCATTGGGCAGCTTAATATGCGGGGGAAGGGCGTGGCCATCGAGGAGAGGGCTTGGGCCCACACGGTTCTACTGTTCCGACAGGTGATGCCGTATAGCAAGCTCAGCAACGCCAGCGAGATCATCGAGCCGATGCGGATGATCAAGGACGGCGACGAGATCGAGATCATGAAGAAGGCGGGGGAGATCACGGATCGGGTCTACGGGAAGGTGGTTGACGGCCTTGAGAGGGGCATGACCGAGATAGACGTTGCCAGCGCTATTGATTACGAGTTCAGGAAGCAGGGGGCGGAGTACAACAGCTTCGTGACCGGCGTCAGGTTCAGGAGCCCCAGCCACCCGTGGGCTCTGGGGGAGTCGCCTGACGAGCCCAGGGTGCTGGAGGACGGGGACACCATCAGTTTTGATTTCGGCTGCGTCTACGAGGGTTACTGCAGCGATTTCGGTAGGACCGTCTTCGTGGGAGACCCCCCTGCCAAGGTGAGGGAGATCCATGACTTGGTTATGACGGCCCAGGGCACCACGATTGAGCAGATGAAGGCGGGGGAGCTTACCTGCGAGCAGCTTGACAGCGTCGCCAGAGGTATAATCGAGCGGGCGGGGTACGGCGATAACTTTGTCCACAGGCTGGGGCACGGGATCGGGTTGACGGTCCATGAGCCGCCGTACCTGTACATCCCGGACAGGACGCTTCTCGCGGAGGGCATGACCTTCACGGTGGAGCCCAGCGTGCTGCTGTTCGGGGAGTGGAGTGCACGGGTGGAGGACGTGGTGCTGGTGACAAAGACCGGTGGGGTTACGTTCAGCAACTTCCACAAGGACCTCACCACCATCTAATTTTTGCTCCAGCTACTGGTCATTAGCGAAAAAAATATTTTTTGAGGCGGGGGGCCTAGGGGGTTTCTTGTGTCAAGTGACGTGCATTAGGCGAAAAAATAGCCTGCTTGATGCCTGGTGGGCTGGGGTGGCAAAGGATGGGGTGTTTCAATGATGCTTGGTGTGATGTTCTCATTTACCAGTGGGGTACGGGGGGTTGGGCTTGAACCCTCCCACGGGTGGTGAGTTCACTATCCTTTTCTCCGGTTTGGATCTGGGTGTGATGTCTGCTCGGTATTGTTAATACATGGGGAACAGGATTCTCAAAGGGGAACTTGGGGCAGTGTGGGTAATGGATTTTTTCTCAAGTGAAAAAACAGCGTTATCGATAACTCGTAAAATTGAACACGTAATCCCGGGGCTCATGGGGGAGGCCCACGTGCCGGGCCTGTCAATGACCATCATCCGTGACCATGAGCATTTCTGGACACGATCCTTTGGCCTTGGGTGCGCGGAGACGGGGGAACCCGTGGGGCGGGACACGGTGTTTGAGGCAGCCTCACTGAGTAAACCGGTCCTGGCGTATCGCGCCCTGCAGCTGTGTGAGAATGGTCTAATGGATCTGGACGCACCCCTCGACCAGTACCTATCTGAGCCCTACATGCCCGACGAGCCCAAGGTGAGGCAGATCACTGTGCGGCACGTGCTAAGCCACACAACCGGTTTCCCTAACTGGCGCAAGAAAGAAGCCCCGCTGAGGATGTCGCTGACTCCCGGGGAGAGGTTCTCGTACTCCGGGGAGGGCTACATCTACCTCCAGAAAGTAATGGAGAAAGTAACGGGCAAGCCGGCGATTGAGTACATAAAATCGGTCCTGGAGCTCCTTGAGATGAGGGCCAGCAATTTCATCTGGACAGGGAAAGAAAAAAACCCGCTCGCCTGCGGCCACGACGAAGGAGGAAACCCCGTGGAGAAAAAGATGTGGCCAGAGATGAGGGGCTCCGCTAGCCTGCACACCACGTCAACGGATTACGCCCGGTTTATGTGCGCTGTCATGCAACCCTCTGAAAACGGAGACCGTCTTAGCCCGGGGATGACTTGTGAGATGTTCCGTTCACAGGTGCAGGTGAACGACAACGCCCCTTGGCACAAGGATTGGCCCAAACCCGTGGTCGATACCGATGACTCGGCGAGCTGGGGGCTAGGGTGGGGGCTTCAACGGACTTCCAATGGTTGCTCTTTTTGGCATTGGGGTGACAACGATCACTACCATGCGCTTGCGATGGGGTTCCCCGAGAAGGGACATGGAGTGGTTGTTTTGACTAATGGTGCCAACGGTCAGAAGCTAATATTGCGAATCATTGGCGAGGTATTCAGTGGCGCTTACCCGGGGCTTTCATGGCTTGAACGGGTATACAAGGAAGTCTAGCGTTCGGATAATAGGTTACTACTACAAGCTACAAGAATTCTGTATTCCGAGCCTCTGGGAGGCTTAAACGGAGTAGGACGTAACTGATTGACAGTTTGGTGGTCATCGGATTTAGCAGAGTCCATAGGGGACGGAAGCGTTGACAGGATGGTAGGGAGGCCGCTAGACCTGGC
>RCNB010001485.1_pt1 | contig 14739 bp, 11 predicted proteins | sample 2041321 | NCBI WGS metagenome assembly RCNB01 (sample SAMN09708232, study PRJNA481090) | Marine sediment metagenome, whole genome shotgun sequencing project. | reverse complement strand
GATTTAGAAATAAAGGGAAAACTTAAAGTCAAGTGTCCTTACAGATGTCTTACTGCCTGTAAAGTGAGTGATGCAAGGTATTGCATTGCCCTGGCTCTTTTAAACTCTTACTTCGGGGATGTTGACCACGGCCTCATCTTCTGTGGTCAGAATGTTTACCGTATCGACAAGATTGTGACGGTAAAAGAACTTATTTCGGACCTTCTTGCTGAACTCGAAGCAGCTTAGGTAGGAAATAGAGGATGTCTGTAGAACAAACCTTTCGCTCCCAATATCGTATTAATTCATGTAAAATAAAAAAGAGGAAGAAATCCAGTGGCACGACTGCAATTCGGTGAATCTGTAGCAATGGCCATGGGCTCCTTTTGGTCGAATAAGCTCAGGACCTTCCTTACTCTACTGGGAATCATCATCGGCGTTCTCACCATCATTGCCGTTGTTTCCATCATCCAGGGGCTCAACAACTATGTCTACACAAAAATGGCCTTTTTTGGCGCTAATGACTTCTCGGTCTCTAAAATGTCCATGATGATCATGTCCATTAAAGAATTGAGAGAACAGCAAAAACGGAAGAACGTGGCGATTGAGGACATGAAGCTTGTCCGGAGATTATGCGAGTCATGTGAATTGGTGGGCGCCAGTGTGAGTACGTCCCGAACTGTAAAATTCAGGAGCGAGTCACTGAAGAATGTGGAGATCAGGGGCATCACCCATCTCGATCATATGATCGGCTCTGTCTTTGAGCTCCAAAGGGGAAGACAGATCAGCAAAGACGATGAAGACCGCTCCCGGTATGTCTGCCTCATAGGCGCGGATATTCAGGATGAATTGTTTTCTTCCCTCGATCCTCTCGGGAAAAGACTCAAGATCGGCAATCAATATTTCTTCATTATCGGATTGGGAGAGAGAAAGGGGAAACTTCTGGGATTTAGTCAAGACAATTACGTCCGGATCCCCATCACGACGCATCAAAAAATTTATGGACAGAGACGGAGCATAAACATAAATATCCACACCGCATCTCAAGAACAGATGGCTAGAGCTCAAAATGAGGTGCGGACAGTCCTTCGGTCAAAACGCCACGTATCCTTCAATGAACCCGATGATTTCTCCCTCCAGACCTCTGACACCTTCATCCAATTCTATAAAAGCGCCACGACAGGCATCTATTTTGCAATGATAGCGATATCTTCTCTGTCATTGCTAGTCGGAGGTATTGTGGTCATGAATATCATGCTCGTCGCTGTCACAGAACGGACAAGAGAGATCGGCATCCGCATGGCCATAGGGGCCCGACGAAAGGATATTCTCGTCCAGTTCTTGATCGAGTCCGCTACGATATCCGCCACCGGAGGTCTCATAGGTATCTTTCTGGGATTTATCCTGGCAAGAATTGTAACGACTGCCACATCCATGCCATCCAGTATCGATCCTGTATCGATTGTTGTTGCTATCTTTGTGTCTGCTTCTATAGGGATCTTTTTTGGCCTCTACCCTGCGAGCAAAGCATCAAAGCTTGATCCCATCGAGGCCTTGAGGTCAGAATAATGAGAGCAGGGATCATCAATGAGATATTCCAGATGGCATTCGATTCACTCAGGGCGAATAAGCTCCGTTCCTTCCTGACCCTCCTTGGTATTGTGATAGGCGTTATGACCGTCATCGGCATGGTTTCTATCATCCAGGGCTTGAACAAATCAATTCTCTCCGACCTGGAATCTGTCGGTTCTGATATTATAGGAATCAATAAATACGAGCCTGGCATCCAAACGGGGAACCGTTCCGAAGAAGAGCGACAGAGAAAAGACCTCACTTTCGACGATGCCCTTGCGATTGAAGAAGAATGCTCTCTGGTGAAGGCTGTCGCTGTAAGTTTAGTTGCTGCCATCTTCGAGGAAATCCCCATAAAATACCAGAACATCAAAGCACAGGATGCATTTATCCTCGGCATGAATGAGAATTGGCCAAAAGTTCTTTCGATCTACACGCCTGTCAAGGGCAGGTTTATCACCGAATCTGACGTCAATCATCGCGCCAAGGTCTGTGTCCTCGGAGCAGAACTCAACGAGACCCTCTTCCCTCACTCCGAAGCTGTGGGAAAAGAGATTCGGATCGGGGCGGAAAAGTTCCTCGTAGTCGGTGTCCTCGAAAAAAGGGGCAGTATGTTCGGGCAGAGTAGGGATAATCTTGTTGGGATCCCCATAACAGCGCTGATGAAACATTTCCCCTACGATCTGGAAAACCTCGACATCATTGCAACACCTACAAAACATGGCTATCTCCAAGAAACGATAGAACAGATGATCAACGTGATGCGGAGACGCAGAAAAGTCCCCTTCGGAAAGCCCAATGATTTTGCCATCTACACCCAGGACACCCTGGTTGACCTCTACAACCAGCTCACAGGAGCAGCCTACCTTGTGATGATCGTAATCTCATCCATCGGACTCCTCGTAGGGGGGATCGGCGTGATGAACATCATGCTGGTCTCGGTCAAAGAGAGAACCCGGGAGATCGGTATCCGTAAAGCCATAGGTGCCCGGTCATCAGATATACTGAAGCAGTTTTTGATCGAGGCGATTTTCCTTACAGGGACAGGAGGAGCGATCGGCATTCTTATCGGCTTTGCCATAGCCTTCATCGTTAAATCAGTGACTCCCCTCCCAGCTTCGGTGACACTCTGGTCGATTTTTCTAGGATTTTTTGTCTCGGTATCGGTGGGACTTTTTTTCGGGATCTTTCCCGCTCAAAAGGCAGCCCGTGTCGATCCCATCATCTGCCTCCACTACGAGTAACAATAATCGGGGTCAGGCATTCATATCCCAAGGAATTCGGAGGCTTTGTCGAGAGCCAGCTTTAAATTCTCTGCCTTTTGACCAGCAATTTCCACAAGCGTAGGCCTTCCTCCGCCCTTCCCGCCAACAAGGGACGAAACGACAGGAATAAGATCTCGCATATCCCGTTCCAGGCTCTCTGAACATGCCAGGACCACATGGACCCTATCCTGGAGATCTGTGCCGAATAGAACGATATATTTGCCGCTCCTTATGATGGTGAGCGCAAGAATCCGTATCTCATCAGGTGGCCTGCCGGCAAAGATCTCTTTTATAACATTTCCATCTGCATTTCTCATAATCTCCTGAGCCTCGATATCAAGGATCTTCTCCTGTGCTTTTCTCAATCGTCTACGATGGTCTTTAAGCTCAGCTATCATTTTATCGATTGACCCTACAAGTTCTCCCTCTCCCACATTGAACTTGACTGCCACCTCTCGAATGATCCTGTTTTTGATCCCATAATCGACGAGAGCCCGACGGCCACACACAAACTCGAACCTCAGGTTATTCCGGATCCTCTCCCATTTGAGAATCTTGATCAAACCGATCTCTCCCGTTTTACTCGGATGGGTTCCTCCACAAGCAGAATAATCAAAATCAGAAATCTGCACCACACGGATGTGCCCTGTTTTCTGCGGAGGTTTGCGGAGTGGGACCTTTTCGATCATCTCTTCAGGAGTGATGTACGTACAGATCTCTTCATCCTGAAACACGATCTCATTGGCTAAGGTCTCCACCTTTTCGACCTCATCTTCCATGATATCTCTCTTATCGATCTCGACCGTTGATGCTCTCAAACCAAGATGGAAGGAGAGGGTTTTTGCATCGAAAAGTGTGTCGAAGCATTGCGAAAGAATATGCTGACCGGAATGCTGCTGCATATGGTCAAACCGCGTCTCCCACTCAATGACGCCGTTGACTTCGTCCGATTCGACTTCGCTCTGCACGACGTGCAGGATCTTTGCCTCTTTCTCTAAAACATCCAGAACCTCCACACCGTTAATCCTACCTTTATCCGCAGGCTGCCCTCCAGATTCCGGATAGAAACACGTCTGGTCAAGGATCAGAACAGGTCCCTGTTCATGCTTTTCCCGTCCGATGATGTTCGCTTTAAATTCGACCTGATAGGGATTGTCAAAATAGAGCCGTTTCGTGACTTTGTTCATTCGCCTCACCCCTTAACCATGAGAACTAAAACGTTTATTTTTTATTGTTTACGATAGAAAGGATCCGGCCAGTGATCTTGAAGTGTTTTTTTGCCACCCTATCCAAGATCCCGATCCCATGCTTTTGGATAAGCTCTACTCCAACCTCATCTGTCTTTGCCGAAGCCCCTTTAGGAAGATCGATTCCCACATCCTGAGAAAGGAAATAGAGACGCTTTAAGAATTCGGCCCGAGCAAGGATCGAGGCCGCAGCCACAGCCAGATCTTCTTCAGCTTTGGGTCTCTGGATCAGCTCGATATTCCGGCCCTTTTTCATCAATGCATTCAAAACAAACGCCTTATCTCCAAACTGGTCAGTGATAGCAAGAGTACAAGGGACTTCTTCGAGCAAGTTCTCAATGGCACGAGAATGGGCCCAAGCAAGTAATCGGTTGAGATTCCTGAGCTTCTCGTACAGCTCGTTGTACTTTTCCGGACCGATGGCCACAACAGTGTGCGTGTATCCTTCCCTGATTAGGCCGGACAATTCTCTCACACGATTATCAGATATTTTTTTGCTGTCCCTGATCCCCAACTCCAGGAGAACCTCCTCCTGCCCCTCTGGGAGGAAAAATCCGGCAACAGTCAAAGGCCCATAATAATCACCTTTTCCCGACTCATCTATTCCGATATGGCCTCTGGCTTCTGCGAACAGGCTTGATTGTCTCATGTATTCTCCGAAATCCTATCCAATCGTATCAGTCATAGTTTTACAATTTCCCGCTATTTAATCAAGGGCTATGCTAAGCATTTCTCAAATCGTGATGGACTGAATACCTCTTTGCGATATTTAGTGATCAGATTGCGTGTTTTCGAACCACCAATCTGATCACTCGGAACGGCACTCATTCTGAATTTGGAAATGCATCCGGACTATTGGATGAGGTGTCGGGTCTTCGCCTCTTGGATGAGGTCATCTCTAAAATTTGGGTGTGCGATGTCGATGAGGGCTCTCGTTCGTTCTTGGAGGTTTTTTCCATGAAGGAAGGCAACACCAAATTCCGTCACCACATACTTCACATCCGCGCGCGTCGTCACGACACCCGCCCCTTTCTTGAGGTAAGGCACGATCCTCGACAATTCGCCTCCCTTGGCAGTTGAGGGAAGTGCGATGATGGGTTTTCCCCCCTTCGAATGTGCCGCTCCCCTGATGAAATCCACCTGGCCGCCAAACCCGCTGTAGATGTAGGAGCCGATCGAATCCGAACAGATTTGACCTGTGATGTCCACTTCGATCGCAGAGTTTATAGCAATCATGTTCTCGTTTCTGGAAACATTAAAAGGATGGTTCGTGTAATCGGTCGGATGGGCCTCAAAAATCGGGTTGTTGTCCGCAAAATCATACAGTTTGTTCGAACCCAGCATAAAAGTCAGGATGACTTTATAGGGATGAAAAGTCTTTTTTGCACCTGTGATCATGCCCGATTCGATGGCCTCCATCACACCATCGGAGACCATCTCCGTGTGGATGCCCAGATCACGCCTGCCCGCTAACGCAACCAGGACAGCATCAGGGATCCCACCGATGCCTAACTGGAGTGTGGACCCATCCTCGATGAGATCGGCAATAAATCCACCGATTTTTTTCTCCACATCGCTAAAAGGCTTTTTGTCGAGCTGAGGCAATTCTTCTGAAACCTCGACGATCTTGTTCACGCGAGAGATATGGATGAATGAATCTCCCAGAACCCGGGGCATTTTTTCGTTCACCTGGGCAATGACGACTTTGGCTGTCTCCGCAGCTGCTTTGGATGCTAACACTTCAACGCCATAACTCATAAAACCGTGCTCATCAGGGGGAGAAAGATGGAGCATGACAGCATCCAAGGGCATCTGGTTCGTGTAAAACAGATTAGGGATCTGATGGAGAAAAATAGGAACATAGTCCGCCCGTCCCTCATTGATGGCCTTCCGGTCAGCCGGACCGACAAAAAGCGAGTTATGGCGGAAATGTCCTTCCATCTCTGGTTTGGACAAAGGATCGTCTCCAATGAGGAGGACGTGAGCGAGCTCAATATCCTTCAGCTCATCCTTTCGCACAGCCAAAGCTTTCATCAATACATAAGGGGTTGCTGCGTTTCCACTGATGTAAATGCGGTCACCACTTCTTATGCCAGAGACGGCCTCCTCGGCAGTCACCAACTTCTTTTTATAATCGTCGACCCAACTCATTCTTATTTATTGTGAATAATCTAGGTTACTTACGTTTTACGTTTGCGCTTTTTTGCTTTTTTCGAATGAAGGTATTTATCCATCTCAGTGGCAGCTATCCGTGCATCACCCATCGCCAGGATGACCGTGGCGCCACCTCGGATGATATCTCCACCGGCATAGATCCCTTCCATGTTCGTTGCCATGGTTTCCCAGTCCACTTCGACATTGCCCCATTTACCGACTTTGAGCTCGGGAGTGGTCTGGCCAATCAGAGGATTCGAGCTATTGCCGATGGCCACAACGGCCAGGTCGACCTCCATGATGAATTCCGACCCCTCGATCGGAACAGGGCGCCTTCTCCCAGAATCATCGGGCTCTCCAAGCTCCATACGGAGGCACTCCATGGCTTTGAGATGACCTTTATTATCGCCGATGAATCGTATCGGTGTCGTCAAGAAATGGAATTCTATGCCTTCTTCCTCGGCATGATGGACTTCCTCCGTACGAGCTGGCATTTCTGCCCTGGACCTGCGGTAGACACAAGCAGCAAATTCTGCACCAAGTCTCTGCGCTGTCCTTACAGAATCCATGGCCACATTGCCTCCTCCCAAAACAGCGGCTCTCTTCGCTAAGAAGACCGGTGTGTCATAGACAGGAAAATCATAAGCCCGCATCAGATTCACACGTGTAAGATATTCGTTCGCCGAATACACTCCCACAAGGTTCTCTCCCGGAATCCGCATGAAATTCGGCAGTCCAGCTCCAGTCCCGATGAAGAAGGCCTCATATCCTTCTTTCTTCAGATCATCGATCGTGGCTGTCAATCCCACAACAAAATTGGTCTTCAGTTCAACCCCGAGGTTTTGCAGGTAATCGACTTCTGCACTCAAGATTTTTTTTGGAAGCCGGAACTCAGGGATGCCATAAACCAGCACTCCACCGGCCACATGAAGAGCTTCGAATATCGTCACGTCATGGCCTTTCAAAGCCAGATCTCCGGCTACGGTCAAACCCGCAGGACCTGCTCCCAATACAGCCACTTTATGTCCGGTCGAAGGCGGGAGCTTCGGGATATAAACATCCCCTGTATTTCTCTCATAATCGGCGATAAACCGCTCCAGGTTCCCAATGGCTACAGGAACACCAGTCGCCTTCATCAAATTGCACACCACCTCACACTGCGTTTCCTGTGGACACACACGTCCGCAGATAGCGGGGAGGACATTGGTCTCCTTTAACTTCCGCACACTCTGTTCATAATCCCCAATTTCCAGAAGCTTGACGAACGTAGGAATATCGATTCCCACAGGACAACCCATAACACACTGAGGATTGGCACAATCCAAACACCTCTTGGCTTCTTCCCTGGCCCATTTCTCAGTCAAACCGAGATTGACTTCTGAGAAATCCTTGTTCCGCTCCTCGGGATCTCTTTCCGGCATCTTCTGTCGCGGAAGTTTCATCCTCTCTTTCACAGAAAATGACTTCCGCAATTCTTTGCGCCAATCTTCATTGAATCTTGCACGAAGTTTTTCTTTAAGCTCAGGGGGCATCTCTTTTTTTTCTGCCATTTTGCACTCTTTCTAATCTACTGCTTTTAGGGAAAATTCTTCTTTTCCCAGTAGCATAAAGACTCGATCTCATCCTCAAAATAGGACTTTCTTCGGATAAACAATTCCTCCCAATCAACCAGATGACCGTCAAAGTCTGGGCCATCGACACATGCGAATTTTGTCCTGCCATCCACAGTGACGCGGCAGGCTCCGCACATTCCCGTGCCATCGACCATGATGGGATTGAGGCTGACCAGAGTTTTTACTCCTAAAGGTTTTGTGGCCTCGGAACAGGTGTACATCAGATATGTGCAGCCGATGGAAATGACCCTGTCGATCTTTCCTTCCTTCTTGACTACACTTTCAAGAGTCTTAGGGATGAACTCTTTACAGTCATAATAGCCATCCCTAGATGAAACATAAAACTCATCACTCACAGATCTGAGTTTATCCTCCCAATAGAGGAGAAAATTTGCCTTGACATCCAGGACTGTGATCACTGTGTTTCCTGCCTCTTTCATAGCCCGGGCGATCGGATAAATAGCTGCAATACCGAAACATCCTCCTGCACAGAGAATCTTTCCGAATTTCTCGATCTCTGATGGACGTCCCAGGGGCCCGACAAAAACCGGGACTTCATCCCCAGCTTCAAGAAGAGACAATTTGTGTGTCGAGGTTCCGACGACTAGAAATACCGAAGTGACCGATCCTTTTTCTGTATCCCAATCGGCAATCGTTAAAGGAATCCTTTCACCAAAATTATCTGCCATGACGATCACGAATTGACCGGGCTTGCATTTTTTTGCAATCTGAGGATCTTCGATTTCGATGAGATGAATATTCGGGACCAAGCGTTCTCTTTTTAGGATCTTTGCCATTATTTTCCTCTTTTGATCTTTACTGGAATGGGTGCTTGGGGATAGTATCCCTTTGAAAAGGGAAACGCGAGGGATAATCCGGAGACATGGACATCCTCGTTCCAGGCAATTTGGGATTCAACCAATCCCTGAGGCAATGACCCCGATAATTTGAGCACACCCTCCATCTTTCCGCTCGATGACTCCACGATGAGAGGATCTTCGTTTTTAAATCCCAATTTTTCTGCATCAGCAGGATTCATTCGAATCCACAGGGAGTTTTGGATGGCCGCAAACCCTCTATTTTCCAGGCTCAATGATAAGTTTCTGTAATAATCAATATTAGGCCTCAGGATCATCTCAAACGGGTATTTCTTGGAGGTCTCCAGACCTGCCCAATTAAATTTCATTGAATCTAGTCTTTCCGCACCCTTCTCTTCCTCTTTGATAAAAATTTCTTTTCCCTTCTCTAAGCTGGAAGAGCTGACTTTGGCAAATCCGGGGAATACTTGCCGGATCTCCTTTAAGATATCTGCCGGCTTCTTATAATCAAATCCTTTGACCTTCATTTTTCGGGCGAGTTGAGAAAAAATCCACCAATCGGGCTTTGCGTCGCCTAATGGATCGATGACTCTATTGGACATCTGTACACGACCTTCAACATTTACAAAAGTTCCCCCTGTTTCGGCAAAGGTAACGGCAGGAAGAATAACATCGGCCTTTTTTGCATCTTCATCCACATGACTGCTTTGAACAACTAAAAACTCGGCCCTCATTGTCTTTGGAATCGCTGCGGACCCTAAAAGATAAAGTGCTTTGATATTTCCTCCGGAATTCCATTGGAGGATCTGATCTTTAGTGACTGTTCGTTCAGAGGACAACTCAGCAAGCTCAAAAAGACCTCGATGGTTACACTCCAAACCAAGGGGCAATAATCTGGATTTGCTCAATAGAGCCAAGTTTCGGATTGCAGATGCATTGGTCGCATCCGAGGAGGATTGAGCCAGCCCTGCGCCAAACAGGAACACAGCTGGCTGGCCATTGGCTAAAAGACCAGACACTTGCTTCAAAGACTCTTCGTCAACACCGGTCAATTTCACGGCATCGGATGAACGGATTTTCTCTAAGGATTTAACAAAACCGTCGTAGCCTTCGATGTCGATCGGCTCCTTCGCCTCTATGCCCTGCAACAGAAACTTGGCAAGGAATCCGAATACGAAAGATTCTGAACCAGGTTTAATCCTCAACCACCGCCAGGCAAAACGGTTGAGGAGGAATTCGGTCGAGCTGACAACGATCAGTTTGGCTTCATTTTTTACGGCTTTGAGAACCTCAAGCCAGATAATGGGATGGGATTTAACAATATCCGATCCGACAAGAACAATCGTATCGGCTTCAGAGATATCCTTGATATCAAAATTAAGCTTGGTGGGGGATCCACTCTCTTGTGCAGCCCAGTGACAATCCTCGTAGGGAGAAAAAAGTGATCGGGTATCGATATTCTTCGTTTTTAAAACGTCTTTTGCAAATTTGCGGGCCACAAATCCATCTTCGCATGCAAGTTGGGAGGACTCAACAAGAGCAATCTCCCTGCCTTTATAACTCTTAAGTTTATGAGCCACATAATCCAGGGCCTCATCCCAGCTCACTTCTTCAAATTCACCCTTCCTCTTGATCAAAGGAGACAGGACTCTTTGCGCACTGTACACAATATCTTTGACTAAAAAGCGGCCTTTGACACAGGCTTGACCGTGGTTGATCGATCCGTTCGATGAAGGTGAAGTGCTCAGAATTCGACCGTCCTTTAACCAGACATCCAGTTCACAACCCATGCTGCAAAGAGGGCAGATCGTTTTGGCCTCCCCATCGGGAAGAGATTCGTACTTGAGCCCCCTCTCAACCAAAGAACCGGTGGGACACACATCCACGCAAGCTCCACAGAATTGGCAGCCCGACTCTACAAGAGGCTTATCCAAGACAGTCCCGATCACTTCATTCGGTCCTCTGCTGACAAACGCGATCGCTGAAGCGCCTCGCAATTCGTGACAGACACGGACACATCTTCCGCACAGGATGCAAAGATTATAGTTACGATCAAAGAACGGGTCTCTTCTTTTGATATCAAAACCTCTGTAAACAGAAGGGAAGCCCACCTTTTCCAGCTTTAGGGAATCGACAACATCTTGGAGCTCACATCGCCGGTTGTTCGAACAGAGGACACACCCAGTGACTTCCCCAACCTTCTTAATGGTCGATTTGTACTCATCACAGTTGTCTTTTTCTGTGCAGATCAGGCAGGCATTGGGATGTTCCGTAAGGATCAATTCGAGGATGTTTTTTCTCAGTTTTATCAGCTTGGCGGAATCGGTCACGATTTCCATACCCTCTTCGACATAAGTTCCGCAAGACGGAGGATAGCCCTTTCTTCCCTTGATCTCCACAAGACAAATACGACATCCTGTAAAGGGAGATAATTCCTTATGATCACAGAGAGAGGGGATGTAGACCCCATTGTCGCGGGCAACCTCTAGAATGGTCTTCTGGCTTTCTGTTTCGATCGTTTTGCCATCTATAATTACCTTCATTTCTTCACTCTCTCCGGAGAATCTTTGTTTAAAATACTCTTTCTCTTTTTCCCTGTGTATTTAGATACAGCAGCCACTTTAGGTGGGCAGACATCTAAACACGCTCCGCATTTGATACACAAGTCCTGGTCGATGATATGAACCTGCTTTCGTTCGCCACTGATGGCATCTACGGGGCAACTCTTCTTACAGAGCAGACAGCCGACACACTTGTCGGGTTCGATGTAATAACTGATCAAAGCCTTACAGACAAGCGCTGGACAGCTCTTCTCCTTGATATGAATCTCATACTCTTTCCGAAAATACCGGAGAGTCGTAAGAACGGGATTCGGAGCGGTTTGACCCAACCCACAGAGGGAACCTGCTTTTATCGTTTGAGACAGGTCTTCCAATCGCTTGATATCTCTCTCCTCACCTTCGCCTTCAGTGATACGAGTCATGATATCGACCATTTGCTTGGTTCCGATTCGGCATGGAACACATTTTCCGCAAGATTCCTCCTGGGTGAAGTTCAGAAAATACCGGGCCACATCCACCATACACGTATCCTCGTCCATGACGATCATTCCCCCAGAGCCCATGATCGACCCGGCTTTAGCAAGTGTGTCGTAGTCAATGGGAAGGTCCAACTTCTCAGCAGGAATACATCCTCCCGATGGGCCTCCAGTCTGAACGGCTTTGATCTTTTTGTTACCTTTGATCCCTCCGCCGATATCGTAAATGATCTCACGAAGTGTGATCCCCATAGGGACTTCTACAAGACCTGTGTTGTTGATCTTTCCGACGAGCGAAAAGATCTTTGTCCCCTTGCTCTTTTTCGTTCCGACTTTGGAATACCATTCAGCGCCCCGGTTCATGATCAGCGGGACGTTAGCCCAGGTCTCCACATTGTTGATGTTTGTGGGTTTTCCCCACAGCCCTTTCTGAGCTGGGAAAGGAGGCCTCTGACGTGGGAACGCGCGCTTCCCTTCTATCGAGGCCATCAAGGATGTTTCTTCTCCTGAGACGAAGGCCCCGGCACCTTCGACCAGATGGATATCAAAATGGAATTCTGATCCCATGATGGACTTTCCTAAAAACCCATACTGCTTGGCCTTCTCTAGCGCGATCATCAAGTGCTCGACAGCAAGAGGATATTCCATCCTGACATAGATATATCCCTCCGTTGCGCCGATGGCATAAGCGCCTATGACCATCCCCTCGATGATACTGTGGGGATTTCCCTCCAAGAGACTTCTATCCATGTATGCTCCAGGGTCTCCCTCATCTGCATTGCAGATGATGTATTTCTTTTCGGATTTGGCTTTTCGACAGATCGCCCATTTCCGGCCCGTGGGAAATCCACCACCCCCTCTACCTCTTAAGCCCGAATTTTCGATCTCTAGAATCACTTCTTCTGAAGTCTTATCAAACAGGACCTGGGCGAGAGACTGATATCCATCCAGGCGTATATAGTCCTCAATACTCCTTGGGTCGATCCTGAAATTGTTGCCCGTGAGGAGTCGCATCTGCTTTCTATAGAAAGGGATCTCCTTTTGAAAAGCGCTTTTCTTTCCTGTCTGTGGCTCCTCATAGATATATGAATCTAGCACCTCATCTCCGAAGACAGTCCTCTCCACGATCTCTGGAATGTCCTTTGGCTCGAGGTTTCCGTAGAAGATCTCCTCTGGATAAATGATGATATTCGGCTCCAATTCACAAAATCCATGACACCCCGTTATTTCAACACCGACTGTTTCTTTTAAGCGCCGTTTTTTCAACTCTTCATTGAGCGCATCGATGACAGGAAGGGAACCACTGGCTTGGCCACACGTCCCTGAGGATATGACGATCGTTTTCTTGTATTCGGGACGCCTCGAAAGAATTTCTTCTTTCCACTCGTTTAATTGTTCAGGATTAACTATTTTGTCCATAATGACTACTCTTTATAATCTTTCAGAATCCCATCTATTTTTTTTACCGTGATCTGAGAATAGTATTTCCCATCAACCACAACAACAGGCCCGATCGCACAACATCCCAAACAGTTCACTGTTTCGAGCGTGAACTTGTTATCCGCAGTTGTCTGGCCCACTTCGATATCGAGGCTGCGCGCCATCTCCTCGACGATTTGAGGACCTCCTCTGACGTGGCATGCCGTTCCCATACAGACCGTTACAATGTGTTCTCCTCGAGGCTCAAGACTGAATGCTTTGTAAAACGTTAGAACACCATAGATCTCGCTCTCTGAAATATTCAGATGTTTGGAAATCGCAGTGATCGCCTCAGGAGGGATGTATCCATATTCCACTTGAGTCTTATGCAGAATATGGATCAACTCTTTCTGCTCAGCTGCAAATTCTTTTAAATATTTTTCCATTTTTGCCACTTTAAGATTGAAATGATTTATTATACTCCAAACCAAACCTCTCGGCGATGGACTTCCTCACCATCTCCCCGTGATAAACATAGGTCCCTCGAGAGAGTGTCGCATCCTGTTTTAATGCCTCATCCACACCCAATTCCCCGACTTGGAGCAAGTACGTCGTCACCAGGTTGGACAAAACCTTTGAGGATGTCCGGCTTACGGCGGACGTGATGTTTGGAACACAATAGTGGATGATGCCCTCTTCGATGTATATCGGCTGTTCCAGAGTGGTCAAACGGCTGGTTTCGATACACCCTCCTTGGTCTATGGAGAGATCGATGATGACCGAACCCTTCTGCATCTTTTTGACCATCTCTCGTGTGATCATCAGGGGAGCCCTCTCACCGGGCAGGAGAACGGCACCGATCAGGATGTCTGCGATCTGGATCATCCGTTCAAGGTTGTACCGGCTCGCGATCAACGTGACCGCCCTGCCCGCAGTTATGTCCTCTATCTCCCTGAGGCCCTCCATATTCCGTCCCAAAGCTATCGTGTGGGCACCTGCACCAAGGAGAGCCTTGATGGCACTTTTGGCAAGAATCCCACTGCCTACGATAACAGCTGTTGCGGGTGGAACACTCACGACTCCACCGATGACCACACCTCTCCCCCCATAATTGCTCTGAAGATAGTGTCCAGAGATGACCAAACACATCTGACCGGCAATCTCGCTCAGACTCTCGATAAAGGGAAGCCTCTCGTCATCATTTTGGACTATTTCATATCCGATCATGGTGGCTTTTTTCTTAAGGAGTTCTTCAAGCACACTCTTTTTTGCTACAGCCAGATGATGAAAGCCAAGCAGGATCTGGTTTTTCTGGACAAAGCCACACTCCTCTTCATCCAGAGGAGAAATGTTGAGCACGATATCCGAACGTCCGAAGACTTCCTCTTTGGTGAAGACGATTTTTCCGCCTAAAGATGTGTACTCTTCGTTTGTATACCCTGACTTCAAACCAGCCCCGGCCTGGATATAGACCTCATGCCCTCTATTCGTCAACGTGGATACAGAACTGGGTGTCAAACCCGCGCGGTTCTCAATCTTACCGCTTTCGTTGATTACGCCAATATTCATATGATCCTCCGTGAGTCTAAAGGAGAAATAATCTAACCAAATATTACTATGAAGTCAACATTTCCT
>RCNB010001484.1_pt1 | contig 14740 bp, 11 predicted proteins | sample 2041321 | NCBI WGS metagenome assembly RCNB01 (sample SAMN09708232, study PRJNA481090) | Marine sediment metagenome, whole genome shotgun sequencing project. | reverse complement strand
TGGGTAAGGGTTTTATAGCACCCAGTGACAGGATCAATCTTGGTGTGATTGGTCTGGGAAAACAAATAGGGGGTTTGAGTTCAAATTTTATTAAAGGAAGTGGTTCGCAAATAGTGGCGTGTTCAGATGTATGGTCAACTAAAAGAACCTGGTTCAAGGAAATGGCTGAAAAGGCCTACGCTAAACAAAATAATCAGGACGATTATAATGGAATTACAACCTATGCTGATTATAAGGAGTTATTGAGTAAGTCTGAAATTGATGCAGTAATCATTGCAACACCGGATCACTGGCACGGAATTCAGGCCGTAGACGCTATGAATTCGGGAAAGGATGTGTACTGTGAAAAACCCCTGACCCATACAATTGCTGAAGGTATAGATATGGTGGCTACTGCTGAAAAAACGGGTAAAATTGTGCAAACCGGAAGCATGCAAAGATCCTGGGAAAACTTTAGAAGGGCTTGTGAATTGGTAAGAAATGGATATTTGGGGGAGATAAGTAAAGTTTTGGTAAACGTAGGAGATCCTGCCGTACCCTATGATTTGAAGGCTGAAGCCATTCCAAGTGAAATCAATTGGAATCATTGGTGTGGACCCGCGCCCTTGCTCGATTACAACCATAGACTTGCTCCTTCAAAAAACAGTGTTGATTTCTGGCCAGATTGGAGACTGTATAGTGAAGTAGGGGGTGGTATACTCTCAGACTGGGGTGCCCATATGTTCGACATCGCACAATGGGGACTTGGCATGGATCATTCAGGTCCTGTATCATTTAATCCACCAAAAGATAGAACGGCTAAAAGAGGCATGCAAATGTTCTATGCGAATGGTGTTGAAATGCTTCATGAAGACTTTGGAAGAGGATGGGGTGTCCGCTTTATAGGATCAAAAGGAACAATTGATATTAGTAGGGACTACTTTGAATCAAATCCAACAAATCTTATAAAGATTAAGGATGATGAAATTTCAGTACCCTTATATAGAGTTGTGAAAGATCATTATCAAGATTGGTTAGATGCGATTAAAACCAGAAACCAGCCTATTTGTAATGTTGAAATAGGGCATCGTTCTGCAACAGTTTGTAATATCGCAAATATAGGCTATCAATTAGGGCGTTCTTTGAAATGGGACCCCATTCAGCAAAATTTTGTAAATGATGATGAGGCGAACTCCTTTAAATCAAGGAAAAACCGAATGATGGGATAATACTTGACCGGGTTAACCCTCTGGATTAATTTGCTTAAGTTTCGATTCTAACCTGCATTTTCTTTTCTTAATACCTGCAACGGAGGACTATTTAAAACACTTCGGCTATTTAATAATCCAATGGCCAAGACCAATAAACTTATCCCCGGAAAAAGTACAAGGAAAGGAAAAGTCGACGGCACAAATGCCAAATCAAATATAAAATAGGCTAGTGTTTGTGCACTTAGCAATGATAATAAAATACCGCTAAGACTTCCTAAAACGCCAAGGTATAAGTATTCAAGAGCAGTGATCTTAAGAATTTGTTTACTGGTTCCTCCAAGTGTCCTTAATAAGACATTTTCTCTGATTCTTTGAAATTTACTGGTTCGTACAGCGCCAATCAGTACTATTATTCCTGTAAAAATGCTAAAGATGGCCATAAAATTGATCACCCAAGAAATTTTATTAAGGACACTTTCAATAAGAATCAGAATTTGACGGAAATCAATAATCGAAATATTAGGATACTTTTTAATGAGTTCACTTTGAAGCTTTGCAGATGTTTTCTCATCCGGTGCATGAGTAGAAAGAACATTAAACTGAGGGGCAGATTCAAGTATCCCCGCTGGGAATACTATGGAAAAATTAAGCTGCATTCTTCCCCAGTCGACTTTTCTGATATTGGCAACTTTTGTTGTCATCAAAACACCTTGAACATTAAAAACGATAGTATCTCCAACTTTCACGATAGCATTTTTTTCAATGCTTTCAGCAATTGAAATGGAAACGGGAGTTTGAGAATCAAATTTTTGATTTTCAACCCAGTTACCACTGACTATTGATTCTGATGCAATTAGTGAGTCTCTATAGGTAACCCTAAATTCGTGATTAAGCATCCAGTCGTTTATTTTGCTTGTTGTGTCTTTTCGTATCTCATTGACTGTTCTTCCTTTAATACTATGAACTCTCATCGTAACAATAGGGATATTATCAATTACATTCCCTAAAGTTTTTGCAACATCATCCTTCTGGTCATTTTGAACGTCCATCAGTATAATGTTAGGTGTATTTTCTCCGCTTTGAAATGATAATTTAGCCAGCAACATGTCTTTGGTAAAGTAGAGGGTGCTGATTAAAAAAGTACCCACCCCTATTGCTAAAATTAGCGTCATGGTTTGGTTTTGAGGTCTAAATAGATTCAACAAACTTTGGCGGGAAATGAATCCCCAGGAGCTTGGAAAGAATCTTTTAATTAATTTCATGAATAAACTGGTAATTCCGATAAGAATCAAAAATGTTACTAAAATTCCAAGGATGAAATACAGTGCATATTTCCAATTATTCAGAAGCCAAAAAGAAAAGCCATACATAAAAATGAGTATGAGCCCAATAACGATGAGGCTGGCCTTTATCGATTTTTTATTAGTCGTTTCTTCTATTCTTAAAACGCGAAGAGGAGAAACATACCACGTACTTAATAAAGGAATTAAAGCGAACATAACTGACATAAAAATTCCTAAAAGAATACCAATAAGAACAGATTCAGGATAAATAGTCGTTTCAATGTCAAAAGGCAGCATATCACTCAAGACGTATGGGAAAAGTTCCTGAAGAATAACACCAAGCAATGAACCCAATAGACCTCCAACAAAACCCATGCCCATAATTTGGATCAGAAAGATCAGAAAGCTTTGTCTTCTGGTGGCACCTAAACATTTTAATACGGCAACTGAGCGCAATTTTTCTTTTACATAAATGTGTACTGAGCTGGCGATTCCAACACATCCTAAAAGAAGGGCGATAAAGGCAACAAGATTTAAAAACACTCCGAAATTTTGGTAGCGCTGGCCCAGTTGTTGACTCGAATCAATATGGGTATCCATATCAGCTTCTTCTGCATCTAAAATTGGATCCAGTTTTTTGTTTAGCGCTACGAGGTCGGTTTCTTCAGAAGCGACGAAGTAATATTGATATTCCAATCGGCTACCTACCTGAATCAACCCGGTTTTTTCTATGAAACGGTATGGAATATAAACAGGTGGAGCAATCCCGTTTGCAAAACCTCCGTTTCCGGGGGCAGCGTCTAATGAACCTGCGATGGGAAGTGTAACGTTTCCAATTTTAATACTATCTCCAGGTTTTATATCATATTGCAACATCAGTGTGGCATCAACCAATGCAGAACCTGAATCCTGATAGCTTTCACCGGCTGTGGCAGGAGTCGTCTCAAAATCGCCATAAAAAGGAAACCCACCTTCTAATCCTCGTACTTGAATGAGTTTGGTGCCCCCATTTTTTGGAAACAATCCCATTGAAGCAAAGTTTATCTCGCTGGCGTCAGCACCACCTAATGAATCAATGATGCTTTGGACTCTTTCATTTGGCGCATGTCGGCTATCAATGATGAAATCCGCCCCCATTAAGGCTTTGGACTGCAGCTCGATATTAGTTTTAAGGTTTTCTCCAAATGACTGTATTGAGACAACAGCACCTATTCCTAAAACAATGGATGCCATAAAAAGAGACAATCTCTTATAACTGGCTTTGGCATCTCTCCAGGCCATTTTGAACAACCACCCAGTACTTGCGTTTGATTTTTTTTTATTTCCCACCTTTATAAAACGCTTTGTTCTTTCATAATTTTTCCTCGTTGAAGCCTAAGGATACGTTTATTCATTTTTGCAAGATCCATATCATGGGTTACAATAACAAGCGTCGTTCCAGCTTCCTTGTTGAGATCGAAAAGCAATTGCACCACTTTTTCACTGGTTTCGGCATCTAAATTCCCAGTTGGTTCATCAGCGAATAATATTCTAGGTTTGTTTGAAAAGGCTCTTGCAAGAGCAACTCTTTGTTGTTCTCCACCTGATAATTGCGATGGATAATGGTCATATCTGTCGGCTAGACCAACTTTCTCCAAAAGGTCTTTGGCAATTTGCTCAGGCTTTTTAATTCCTTTTAATTCTAAAGGAACGGCTACGTTTTCCAATGCAGTAAGCGTAGGGAGTAACTGAAAGTCTTGAAAAATAAATCCAACTTCTCTGTTTCTAAGTAGGGCTCTTTCATCTTCACTTAAGTCGTTCATTTTTGTCCCACACAGTTCAATTTCCCCATCATCGGATTGATCTAAACCCGCGCAGAGCCCGAGTAAAGTTGTTTTTCCACTTCCTGAAGGACCTACAATTGCAAAAGTGTCACCGGTTTGAATGCTAAATGAAATATCATCAAGAACCTTTAATTCCTTTTCTCCGCTTTTATATGTCTTCGCTAGATTCTTTACATTTAATATATTTGTCATTCTTTATCAGTCTTTTTTTAAGGTGCAGAAAGATAAGGAAAATCATTAAAATTAAATTTGCTTCTTATGTGTTATGTGTTAAAGTTTTGTTATTTGTCTTTGTTTTTTTTAATGATGTCATGTTCTGGAAATGATGCAAAAAAGAATGATGAACAGGAAAAGGTAGAACCTGTCAAGGTAGAAGCTCAATCTCAAGATAATCAAAAGATCATTTTGTTTTTTGGGAATAGTTTAACCGCAGGAATGGGTCTTGAGGTTGAGGAGGCATTTCCTGCGCTGATTCAAAACAAGTTGGATTCGACATCATTAACCTTCAATGCAATTAATGCAGGGTTAAGTGGTGAGACAACAGCAAGTGGTAAAAATAGATTGTCCTGGTTGTTAAAGCAAAAAGTTGATGTTTTTGTCTTAGAACTAGGTGCAAATGATGGTTTGAGAGGCATTCCTTTGGATGAGACTAAGAAGAACCTTCAAAACATGATAAATGAAGTTAAAATTCATAATCCGGAGGTGATTATTGTTTTAGCCGGTATGCAAATTCCTCCAAACATGGGAATTGATTATACCAAAGATTTTCAGGCAATTTTCCCTGATTTGGCATTAGAAAATGACATTTCATTAATTCCGTTTTTATTGAAAGATGTTGCCGGGAGGCCAGATTTAAACCAACAAGATGGTATACATCCTACTGCAGACGGACAAAAAATAGTAGCGAATAATGTTTGGGAAATACTAAAGGAAGTTCTTTAAAATTAAACCAAAAATTATATTGATTATCACCTAGCCTGTCAATCTAATTTGCTTCTGGTTTTTTTTGAAATTCTATTTTGAAACTTTTTATCATCCTTAATGATTTTGAAAAAGCCCATGAGATAATTCTTGGCTTCCTTAAACTCTTTCGGGTCTTTAAAATAAGTTTCATATTGATCAACGATACTGTATACTGCATTTTCCTTTTCTATATACTCCTGTCTTACTGCTTGAAGGACGGCTTCATCCCTGTCAAACCCTCGATACAAGCGAGTCGTAACATTTGAAATAGGTAAAGGTTTTTCTTTTATCGCAGAAACCACTGCATAACTTGCGTTAACAAGTCCTGACATGTCAAAGTCATAAGGGATGGGTACATATTTGTTATCTATGATAAATAGTTTTTCATTGTGCTGATATGCCAAAGAATAATCAGTATTGCCTATCATGTACTGAAATAAGTCATTACGAGTAGAATTAATTGGATCTTGAGCATTAGGGTGAATACGCCTTTTAATTTTTTTGCCATCATGTAGAACAGCCAGTTTTTTATCATCCTGGATAAAGAACCCAATCAGATCATGTTCAATGTTTTTGCCTCCCTTATCTTCATTTAATTTTACAGAAATCATTTTTGTTTCAAAGTGATAGGGAGATAGTAATTCATACAATTTGTAAGCTAGGTATTCTTTAATAACATGATCATTAGACCTTGTCGATTTCAAACACGGTAGAACTACTTTCAATTTTTTATCTTCTTCAAAAATAGTTCCCTTGGATACATCTTTATCAATTTTTAACTTAAGAGGGAGATAATAACAATGTAGACGGCGGTAATTTCCTCTTGCTCTTATTTCAACGTTAATTTTTTCAATGCTGCCATCAACTTTTAGATAGCTAAGTTCTGTGGCCATATAAGTTGAATCATTGGTGAATGTCAGAATATCTTTTTTTGAATAATTAAGATTTACCTGTAAAATATTTTCGTTTTTAAATAATGGAGAAACATGATGTGTGTTTTCTTTTTGGTCAACATGCTGTCCATAGCCGAAGAAGCCAGTTATGAAAATGACAGCGAAAAAAAACAGTAGTTTCATATGCTAATTTGATTGTAAATTACTAACAATCAATTAAATATACTAAATTTATTTAAAAAAAACGAATTATTCTCCATCATTTATTGACATTGAACTCTTGAAAATTTTACTACAGGGAGGTAATCCGCCATATTGAAAATCAAAAAAAGAGTTACTATCTTTTTTTGATATACTTTATAGGGTTAATTTTTGGACCGAAAATAATAGGCAAGCCCAAAGTTTAGGGATGCTAGACAAATGATTAAATTTTTCATGGTAGTTAAGTCTGGTTTGAATTGAGTGTTTGAAGCATAAATATATAAAATAAGGACTTTTAGGTGGAGTTAAATTTAAAATCGCTCTCCTCATTTTGTTTAGCTCATAAATTTCTGTTAATAAATGGGCTTCAAAAATTAGATTATCAAAGGTTTTTGGTATTATTGCTATGAATTCTAAGGAGCTAATCTGCTGGGCTTTTTAGTGGTTGAGGATGTATGATTCGGATAAACAATTCTATTTTGATTAAAAAACTAAAATTCCTTTTAATATTGTTGCTTTTTACAGCTTCTTCAAATGTATTTGCGCAAGAGCCTGTTATGGTTGCAGGAATAGTGCAAAGTGATTCTGTGAGATTAGCTGATATTCATATTTTGAATTTAAGTACAAGAAAAGGAACCATTAGCAATATTGAAGGAGAATTTGGAATTACAGTTTCTCCAAATGACACTTTGATATTTTCTGGAATACAATTTCATACCTTAGGTTTAATAGTGGATAAAAAAGTTTTAGACAAGAGGATACTTAGAGTTGAACTTATACTGAGAGTAGAGAAATTGAGTGAAATAGAATTGAAAGGTCATGATCTTGATGGTTTATTTTATGTTGATACAAAGAGATTGAGGGATTCATTACCAATTATGGGAAGAGAAGCTGTAGACTTTTCAAATCAAGGATCAGATGATCCAACTAGTAGCAATTACGTTGTTCCGTCTGCCAATCTGTTAAACCTGGTCTCTTTGCTAGGAAAGAAAAGACGAGCGGAAAACCAGAAGGAAGCTAGTTTGTTACAGCAAAAAAGAGCAGCGACGGATAATATTAGGAAAGATATAGGAATAGATGTGTTTGAACAGCAATTGGGCATTCCTAGAGCACATATCGAACCTTTTATCCAATTCTGTCAGAAGAAAGATATCATTAATCTTTATGTGGAAGGCAGGATCATGGAGGTCATTGATATTTTGATAAAAGAAAAAGACAACTATATTAGAGAAAGAATAAACGACGAGTAGTTTTCCTATTTTTGATACCTACATAGAAACTAATTTATAATTTCAAAATGAAAATTTTATTTATAGGTGGTACAGGAAATATTTCATTGTCAAGTACAAAATTAGCAATTGAAAAGGGGATAGACATTTTTCTCTTAACAAGAGGAACATCTCATGAAATACCGAAAGGCGTAAATAGTCTGATAGCTGATATCAATGATGAGGCTAAAGTGAAAGAATTAATCAAGGATCATCATTTTGATGCTGTTGTGAATTGGATTGCTTTTACTCCTGAAGATATTAAAAGAGATTTTAGACTTTTCAATAGTAAAACAGATCAGTATATTTTTATAAGTTCAGCTTCCTGCTATCAAAAGCCATTATCTTATCCCATCATAACAGAATCTACGCCCTTGGCAAATCCGTTTTGGGATTATTCGAGAAATAAGATTGCCTGTGAAGATGTTTTGACAGATTTATATCGGAATCAAGGCTTTCCCATTACAATTGTCCGTCCTTCTCTTACCTATGATACTGTAATACCTGTTCCTATTGGTGGATGGACTGAGTATACTATTGTTGACAGGATCAAAAAAGGCAAAGAGATAATTATTCATGGAGATGGGACATCTTTATGGACTATTACGCATGCTAAAGATTTTGCTGTTGGATTTGTAGGATTGATTGGCCATCAACAGGCTATTGGGCAAAGTTTTCATATTACTTCAGATGAGATACTTACCTGGAACCAAATCTATGAAGCTGTTGCAATGGCTGCAGGTAGAGCGGCTAAAAAAGTATATATTCCGTCTGACTACCTAGGATCATTTGATCCTCAATTAAAAGGGAGTTTATTGGGTGATAAGGCTGTAAGTACGATTTTTGACAACAGTAAAATACGCAGATTCGTTCCAGGATTCACTCCTACCATTAGATTTAAGGATGGAATTAAGGAAACCATAAATTGGTTTGAACAAGAGCCAGAAAGAATGGTCATTAAAGATGAAACTAATGATTTTATGGATAAAATTATTAGTGCGTATACAAGGCCTTAACTAATTCTGTTTAAGAATTTTCCCCAATAGAAAAGGCTCATAATTAGACTTTAAATCTTATTTTTATCTAAAAACTGATTATATATCAAACCCGTAATATGAAAAAGCCACTGTTTTTTATACTGGCAATCTTTGTTTCTTTATTATGTCAAAATTTATCCGCTCAAGAGGAAAAACCAAAAGTCGCTTTAGTTTTAAGTGGAGGTGGTGCGAAAGGAATTGCTCATATTCCCTTGCTTCAAGCACTTGATTCACTCGGAATTGTTCCTGACATCATCATCGGGACTAGCATGGGTGGTATAGTTGGTGCTTTTTACGCCATTGGGTATTCTGGGGATAGTATTTCCCATATAGCTCAAAACGCTAATTGGTCTGAATTACTGGGCGGTGACACCTCTTTGGATGATGTTAGCATGGAGGAGAAGAGTGAGTTTAAAAGGCAATTGGTTGATTTTGATATTATTGAGGGAAAACCTAAGGTTAAGTCAGGCTTATTGAAAGACCAAAACCTTCGAGAGTTCATTTCGAAATATACCTACCCGGTTTTTAATGTTCGTGATTTTGACGATTTACCCATTCCATATCGGGCAATGACAACTGACATCGTTAATGGGAAAGAAGTGTTACTAGATGAAGGGTCTATTGGCCGTGCTATGAGAGCCACAATGTCTATACCCGGAGTCTTTCAAGCCATACCTCATGATAGTATCTTATTGGTAGACGGAGGTGTTCTGAATAATTTTCCGGTAGATATTGCCAAAGAAATGGGCTACGATATCATTATCGGAAGTGATGTAGGTGGTGGCATGCAAAAGAAAGATAAACTTGATAATATTCCAGCCCTACTTTTTCAGGCAGGAATGCTTAGCAGTAATCTCAAAAACCCATCAAATAGAGCTGACTGCGATATTTTAATTGACCATATGCCTCATTTGACCTATTCAACCGGTGATTTTACCGATGCTACTGAGATTTATACTGAAGGGAAAATTGCTACGAGCCTGCAATTAAATGCCTTAGTGGAGTTAGCAACTACACTGAAACAACACAAACAACGAGAGCATAAACTTCCAGTCGTAAAAGACGATATCATTCTTGATAAAATTTTTTACAATAATATAAGTGAAGCAAATCTTGAGTTAGTTATAGCAAGGGCAGATATGCAAACTGGTAAAAAATATTCATCTCAGGAGATTATTAACGGAATTGCCCGAGCGATGGGTACAAACCTTTTTAGCCAAATCAATTTTGAGGGAGGCATAGTGGATGGGAAAAAGGAGCTGTATCTAAATGCACATGAACGATCTAAGAATGTTATAAAAGGATCACTTCATTATGATACCTATAGAGGCGTTGGGCTTATGGTTAATGTTACAGGAAGAAATTTGCTAGGAAAGGCATCAAGATTATTGGTTACGATTGATATAGCTGAGCAACCAAGATTTCGAGTACAGTATCAAAAACTATTTGGGCCAGACAAAACTTGGTGGTGGCGTTCTGAAGTGTTAGGAGAGTTTTTAGAGCAAAAATTCTATTTAAATGGTGAGTTCGCTGATGAGGTGAATTCGAATTATATTCAATTTGATAATCAATTAAATAAAAATTTAAATTCTCTTCATAGTTATGTGGGAATTGGACTTAGTTATGAGTATAGTGGATTAAAACCAAAAATAAATCAGGAAATTAATGATAGTTTTCTAAGTATTGAAAATTATTTATTTAGCAATTTTGAAATCGATGCTCATTATTTATACAGTAAAATGGATAAGGTTTATTACCCGACTAAGGGAACTTTCATAAGAGCTGGAGTAGCTCGTTCATTGTTGCATGACACAGAGGTCATCTATGCAGGTGATGATTTAGAAGATGTAAAAGGGTCTACTAATGGCTTTACTAAATTGACGCTTGATTTTGAGCGTAGATGGGAATTTAATGATAAAGTCACAGGAATTATAGGAGCCAATGTTGCTTTTATTTTTTTGGACAAATTGAAATCAGATGATTTGTCATTCAGTGATTATGGTTTTGCTGCAAAATATTCCTTGGGAGGAACTATAACAGCGCCAAGAAAAGGTTCTATTATATTTCCAGGTCTACATGAAGATGAGCTATCTGTAAATCAAATGATGAGGTTAAATTTTGGAGTTCAGATCAATCCATTTTCGAAATTTTATTTTACACCTCATTTAGATTTGGCAACTGTAGGGTTTGCAGGATTTGATGACTATATTGCAAATGCTTTTTCCCCAAAAGGGAGGTGGTCTGATGGATATGAAACGGGTAGCTCTGATGGATCTGAAACAAGTAGCATTATTTCTACAGGAATTAATTTTGCATATCACTCTTTTTTAGGTCCTGTTAATTTTGACGTTTCTTATGTAAATGATGTGAATAAGGTAAGGGTGTTTTTTAGTATGGGTTTGTTGTTTAACAGATCTAATTGAAATTTTATATAATTCTGGAACACTATTACATTGAAAGTAACAATACAAGACATAAAAAAACCTGTTAGTTTTAAACTAACAGGTTTTTTTTAATATTCTAATTGAGATATTATCTCATTTCAGATTTGAAATTTGGTCCTCCAACTGAAGCTTCATACATCACTCGTCCTTCACTGATCTATGATTTTGTAATACCGGTTCTAACCTGTTACCAAATTGACGAAGCAGTTGCGATGGTCGCAGGAATAGTTATAGAAAAGGTATATATCCTGTCTGATTACTTGGGATCATTTGATCCTCAATTAAAAGGAAGTTTAATTGGTGATAAGGCTGTAAGTACAATTTTTGACAACAGTAAAATACGCAGATTCGTTCCAGAATTCAATCCAACCATCAGGTTTAAGGATGGAATTCGTGATACTATAAATTGGTTTGAAGGCATTGGAAAGGATGGTTATAAAGGATGAAACTAATGAATTTATGGATCATATCATTGAAACTTATAATCGTTGATTTAAGCACCATTTATTTAACGGTTAAATACTATACATCAGGGATTAGCCTATTTTTAAAATGTATATTTGTTGATGAAATAGTATCTTCAAACTTATTATTATAAATTCTGTATATGAGAAAGTCATTACTCCTATTCACTTTACTACTTTTTATTTCTTTCAATCAAGTTTTATATGGTCAAGAGAAAAAACCAACAATCGCTGTGGTGTTAAGTGGAGGCGGGGCCAAAGGAATAGCTCATATTCCCTTGCTACAAGCACTTGATTCACTCGGTATTGTTCCGGATATGATTATAGGTACAAGTATGGGAAGTGTTGTTGGTGGATTATATGCTGTAGGTTATTCAGGAGATACTATTGCTGAGATTGCTCATAATGCCGATTGGGGTGAGCTGTTGGGTGGTGACATTAGTTTGAAAGATGTGACCATGGAAGAAAAGAGTGAGTTTAAAACTTATGTGGCCGAATTAGATTTGATTCAAGGTAAACCCAAAGTAAGTTCTGGAGTGATAAAGGATCAGAAACTAAGAGAGTTTTTTTCATCCCTTATCTATCCGGTTTATGACATAACTGATTTTGATAAACTTCCAACACCTTTTAGAGCCATGACTACTGATATCGTAAATGGTAAAGAATTTTTGTTTGAAAGTGGCAACCTTGGTGTGGCTATGCGGGCCAGCATGTCAATTCCAGGAGTTTTTAAACCTGTTCCGTATAATAATACCCTCTTGGTTGACGGAGGTGTTCTAAATAATTTTCCGGTTGATGTGGCTAAGGAAATGGGATTTGACATCATTATTGGAAGTGACGTAGGAGGTGGTTTGCAAACTATAGATAAATTAAACAGTATCCCGGCGCTTCTTTTTCAGACTGGTATGCTTTCGAGTAATATAAAAAATCCAAAAAGCCAAGAAATGTGTGATATATTGCTTGATCACATGCCAAATATAACATATTCAACCGGAGACTTTGAAGAGAGTGATTCGATCTATAAGCAGGGGAAAATTGCTACTGAAAATAATATGGAGCAACTGGTGGCTTTGGCTGATAGATTAAAGAATTATAAACAACGCACTCATGAAGTGCCTAAAACTAAAGATGAAATTACCTTAGACACAATCGTTTTTGATGGTATTAGTGAGGCTAACAGAGACTTGGTAAAGGCTAGAGCTGGCATCAAGCTGAAACAAACATATTCTAGCCAAGAGATAATTGATGGAATTGATAGGGCCATGGGAACCAATCTTTTTAAACAGATTACCTATTCGGGAGAAATAGTTGACGACGATTTAGTTTTAACTCTCAAAGGTGAAGAACATTCCCGTCACCAAGTCAAAACGTCATTGCATTATGACACTTTCCGCAGTGTTGGTATTATTCTAAATTATACAGGAAGGAATGTTATAGGTAAGGCCTCTCGTTTTTTTGTGACGCTTGACGTTGCCGTACAACCCAGATTCAGGATTCAATATCAAAAACAATTTGGAGAACAAAAAGACTGGTGGTGGCGATCAGACATACTGAGTCAATTTTTAAATCAAGAGCTCTTTTTTAAAGGTGAAGCAGCGGAGGATTTTAAATCTCGTTATGCGCAATTTGACAATCAAATTAATAAGAACCTGAAATCAAAACATAGTTATGCTGGCCTTGATCTGAGTTATGAATATACGAACTTGATTCCAAAAATAGATCCTGAAATCAGCGATAATGTTCTCGGTCTTGACAGTTATACTTTTAAAAATATGGAGATTGGAGCACATTATATGTATAGTAATATGGATAATGTTTATTATCCGGCCAAAGGAACTTATTTTAGGGCAGGAGTTTATAGATCAGTTATTCATGATTTGGATGTTCAATTTACGAGTGATGATGAAGAAGATATAAATGGATCAACCAATGGTTTTACCAAAGTAGTTTTGGACTTTGAAAAGCGCTTTGATTTTACTAAAAAAGTAACGGGTATTCTTGGTGCTAATGTTGGTTTTATTTTTGAAGATGCCATGACTGGAAATGACTATTCTTTTGCAGAAAATGGATATGCTGCTAAATATTCATTAGGGGGCATTTTAACTGCTCCCAGAAGAGGAAACTATACTTTTGCCGGATTGCATGAAGATGAGTTACATGCAACTGAATTCATGAGATTAAGTCTTGCAGCTCAAATCAATCCTTTAAAAAGCGTTTTTATAATACCACATTTTGATATTGCTTCAGTTGGATTTGGTGATTTTAATGACTATATGGAAGATGCTTTTTCACCTTCCGGTAGTTGGTCTGATCCAGGTGATATTGAGACAAGTGCTGTTATTTCTGCAGGAGCGACTTTTGCCTATCACTCGATTTTGGGTCCTATTAATTTTGATGTATCCTGGGTTAATGACATAGATAAAGTAAGGGTTTTTTTTAGCGTTGGCCTCATCCTTAACCGATCAAATTGATAAAGGAATTAGGGTTGGAAGAAAGAATTAAAATATTTTTATTCCACCATTGGTTTTTGATCAATCAAAAAAACCTGTTAGTTTAAAAACTAACAGGTTTTTTTAATATTCTAATTGAGATATTATCTCATTTCAGTTTTGAATTTTTGTCCTCCAACTGAAGCTTCATACATCAAGCCGCCTTTTGCATGAGTGAAAACAAGAATTCCGTCTCTGTAGTCAACGTCAAAAGATGCTCCGGCAGTTACAGCTACTGCAGATGTCTGTGCAGAAAATTCAAATTTATCTCCAACAAAACGATCATATGCAGCCTTATCTTGAAAGAATATTACTTCAGAATACGATTGACCACCTGCTTGGAAACCAATAGTTACTTGTGACATTTTACTGTCTCCAACAATGGCTCCTCCTACGTATATAGTTCCGTTTCCAGCAGCACCACCAACACCTAAGCCACCTTTTCCAATAGATGGGAAAACGGCATAAGCATATGCCGAGCCAAAGTATTTGCTAATTTTGTCGTTTGTGTGCTTTAATTCTTTGATAGCCTCAGCCGACTTTTCCGAAACGTCTTTTTGCGCAAATCCATTGAATGAGAATGCAAGAAGAAATAATGCGATAATTGTAAATTTTGTTTTCATTGTTGAGTGTTTTAATGTTGATATAATATTAGTTTAACACCCCTTATAAAAGGCGTTTAGTT
>RCNB010003126.1_pt1 | contig 14744 bp, 10 predicted proteins | sample 2041321 | NCBI WGS metagenome assembly RCNB01 (sample SAMN09708232, study PRJNA481090) | Marine sediment metagenome, whole genome shotgun sequencing project. | reverse complement strand
GGCAGCCTGACGCAGGTTAGTTTATTACCGTAAACTGCTCCTGTATCGATGCCTATTTTGTTTGGGAGCAAAAGTGGTTCCGGAAGAGGTGTGTGACCGAAAACAACCTGCTTTCCAAAATCATAATCGGTCTTTATGAAATTTTTTCGAATCCAGAGCATATCTTCAGGTTTTTGTTTTTCAAGGGGAACATTTTTTCTGAGTCCGGCATGTACAAATATATAATGTTCTGTTTCGTGATAAAGAACTAGTGATTTAAAAAATTCTATGTGCTCGGCTGGAAACGGAGCGTTATCCGTCGGTTTGTAGTGTCTGCTATAGCTTTCCAGGGTTTGCTGGCCGCCATTAATAAGATATGTATACCTATCGGTTTTTGAGAGATATTTCTCCAGCATTTCTTCGTGGTTTCCTTTTATGAATATGATGCCCGGATATTTTTTTTTCAAGTCGATTAAATATTCCACCACTTCAAAGGAGTCGGGCCCGCGGTCGATGTAGTCACCCAGAAACACCAGCGTTTCGCTGTCAAGGTCTATATTGATCTTATCCATAAGTGCAATTAGTCTGTCGTAGCATCCATGTATATCGCCAATAACATAAGTTCTTTCCATTAGTACCATAAAATAGAGCCCTTAATGAACGCATACAAAATAAAGATTAAAACGACAGAATCATCATTCTTGTATGAAAGAGATAGATCACTATACGATATTTCGTATTAATTTATCAGATTTTGACGGTCTCGCAAAAAGTATCACCTATGGCATCGTTCCAAGTTCCATATACCCCCGCTAAAAATCAGCGGGATAAAAAGGCGCAGTAGATGTGACTTTCTACGACGCCATCAATTTATGATAAAGACACGTTTTGGTTTATCAAGGCGTGTGATTCCTTCTTCTATGGCTGCCTGATATGCAGTTTGAAAATCCTCTGGTTTCAAACGAGTAGAAAGTCCCTCTATCTCAGCAGCCCTGCCGCAGGGTCTGTACTGGGCCATTATATTTACATAGCTGTTTGGTGAAATATCGTTTGCAATAAATTTCATAATGTTACGTGTTCCGGCAAGTCCTTTGGGCAGGACAAGGTGGCGTATCAACAGGCCGCGCATGGCAATCCCATATTCATCAAGAACCAGATCTCCAACCTGTCTGTGCATTTCAATCAGCGCATTGCGGGCGATTTCAGGGTAATCTTTTGCCTTACACGCAGCCTCCGCGATTTCCGGGCTCCAGAATTTAAAATCCGGCATATAGATATCAAACACACCTTCAAGCAGTTTCAGTGTTTCAACACTGTCGTAACCACCGGTGTTATATACAAGAGGTACATTTAGACCGTTTTCAACAGCAAAGGAGACTGCTGAAAGAATCTGGGGAACAACATGCGATGGTGTTACAAAATTAATATTGTGACATCCAATATCTTGCAAATGAAGCATAATTTCAGCCAGTTGTTCGGATGTTACTTCTTCTCCACAGCCTTCATGGCTTATATCGTAATTTTGACAAAAAAGACACAACAGGTTGCAGTGTGTAAAAAAAATGGTGCCTGATCCACCTGTCCCCACAAGGGGAGCTTCTTCACCAAAATGAGGATTATAACTTGAAACAAATGCTTTTTCGCCTGTATTACATACACCTGTTTGACCGGTAAGCCGGTCAACGCCGCATTCTCTGGGACAAAGTTTACAAAAACTCAAAATTTTGCCGGCTGTTTTTATCTTTTTTTTGAGCAGACCCTTCTTAAAAGTCTCAATATAAGCAGGTTCAAAAGCCGGCATCGTTTTAGATCTCTTTTCCTCACGCATTATAATTTTTTATTTTCTTTCAGCAGGCTGTACCATTATTTTCTGTGCTAACCCCCGTCCGAGTATGAAGCGTTTTAAATCCACTGCAACAACAATTTGGCCCTGTTTCGGGTTGGTTACTATTTCTATTTCATCTTTAAGCCTCAAACCCATTGAAAGCAAACGCATTCTGGCTCCTGTTCCGCCGGTGATATCTTTGATAATAAGGCGTTCACCCGGTTTTGCCATGACAAGAGGCATAACTTGTATGCGATTTTTAAGGCATTCAGAACAGATACCATATATCTCCATTTTATGCTGGAGCATGTGGAAGCCATGGGCAGCCGCTATCTGCACCTGAAGATCTTCAAGCCGGTCTTCCCTGAATTCAACAATTTTTCTGCATTTTGTGCAGATCATATGATCATGGTGCTGGCCAAGGTGCATGTGCTCATAACGGACAGGTCCATTATTGAACCTGTTTTTTTTAGCGAAACCGAAACGGACCATGAGCTTAAGGGTGTCCCTGATAAAATCAGGTTCAAAATTATATCCTTTTTCCTCCAGGAGGTTAATCAGCTCATCGACGGTCAGGTGCTTTTCGGTTTGCAGAAAAACTTCAAGGATGTTGAACCTGTCTTCAAAAACATCTATGTATTCTTGTTTGAAAAGCTTCTTGAACTGTTGTTTTTCCTGCCTGTGAATATGTTCCATATGAATTCCTTACAAAAACAACCCTGATGGCAGCCATCCGGCGCTTATTCAGGGGCTTTTAACGAGTCCATCAACCTTGACTTCCATAAAGCATAATTGCAACCAGTGATAAAATATACATAATTGGATTTGCAAGAAAATCATCTGGTGGGGCCAGGTATGTCGTAGGTAGTGCATGAACCGCTTGAACAGTTCTTTGTTGTAGCGACTGGACCTTGATTTCCACCGGTACCGTTTCCTGTCGCGAAGTTGGTAACACTAAGGACACGCTCAAATTCTTTTGAATTGCACTTTGGGCATTGAAGCTTGGCTTCATCATTATCGTTTATAACCAGCAACTCAAAAAATTCCTGGCATTTTAAGCACTTAAATTCATATATCGGCATAATTGTATTCCTTTATAGGTATAATAAAAGGTTCTTCTCCCAATAATCTCATTCGATCCCAGCATTACTTCCGGCTATTTGGCAACAAACTCTTTTGAAAATGATAAAAGCCAATATTCTATTACAATTTTATATGAGTTGTCAAGAAAATGGATAATCACCTGACGGCAGCCTCATAACAAAACAGGTACCCTGCTTATCTGTTTCTTCGAGGGATAAATAACCACCATGTTTTTTAACAATTTCGTGGCAAATATACAGGCCGAGACCGGTTCCCTTTCCAACCGCTTTCGTGGTGAAAAAGGGTTTGAAAATATCCTTTTTGATTGATTTTTTGATTCCAGGTCCGGTATCCCGACATGTAAAAACAACCTGATGAGTATTTTCATCGAACCTGGTTGCAAGAAAGATCGTTCCTTTGTTGTCGGCAACAGCCTGAATCGCATTTTTAATTATATTTAAAGCGGCTTGACCTAAATTTGCAAAATTTCCCTGAATTTCGGGCAGGTCAGGGTCATATTTTTCAGATATTTCAAGATTGTAGTGTTTGTACTCATTATAAAGAATCCTCAAGGCATCAGTTATAACCATATTGAGGTTGACTGGTTCCGTATAGGTCTGTGTTTGTCTTGAAAGGCCAAGGAGACTTGAGACAATATCCCTTGCCCTGTCGAGTTCCTTATGTGCAAATTTGAGATCGTCTATCAACTCTTTATCTAAAGCAACCTTGTCGGCCATTTGAGCAAGGTCTTCTATTGTGGATTGCACCAGGCTGGAAACACTTGTAAGAGGGTTGTTTAGCTCATGAGCTGTGCCTGCAACAAGCTGACCGATTGCAGCAAGGCTTTCCGAACGTATTAACTGATCCTGTGTTTTTTCCTTTTCAATGAGGGCATCATTTAACTTGGCCGTTCTTTCCCGGACTATTTCTTCCAGATTTCGGTTAAGCTCATCAAGCCGCTTGTATGAATTAGCATTTTCGATTGCCAGAGCACTCTGGCTGGATAATGTTTCAAGCAGATCAAGATCTTCAGGAGAAAAAAGGTCTCCGGAAAGTTTTTCACCTAAAACAACAAATCCGCTTAACCTGTCCTTAAAGATCATGGGGAGCACAACCTCAGCGCCCAGTCTATCCAGATCCGAAAGGAGAGACTGCTCATCAGCACCATTTTTTCGCCCTGTTATACGCTTTCTTATAATCGGCTGGTGATGCTCTTTCATAAAGTTAATAATGAAAGATTTGTCGAGACTGGAAATTGAGTAAGTGAAATTTATATGTTTTTCTTTAGATGAATATTTTTTAAAACCTGTTCCGGAAATATCGCGTAAAAAAAGAATACAGTGTTCGACCTGCATTGCTTTGAAAACTGTCTGTATGAGAAGCTTTGCAATTTCATCAAAATCGAGGACGGATGCTATAATCCGGCTTACCTGTTTTATGGTTTTCTGGTAATCGTATTTTCCCTTGGAAAAGATATGGTCTATGACGGTTTGAACTTTTGTTTTCAGCGGCCCGAAAATAAAAGCAACAAAAAGAAATAACAGTATCGGAAAATAAAAGGAATCTGAAAAATTAAAGCTTTTAAACGCCTTGTCTGCGACAATAATAATAAGAGCATAAATGCAGGTCAGGAAAGCTGTAATCAAAGAATATAGAAGACTTTTTTTGATCAAAGTACCCATATCGAGCAGATCGTGCCTGAAAAGCCCCACCGCAAAAATTATAAGCGGGATAAAACTCAAGTTGCCCGGCGGGTAAACTGAATACCCAAGAATCGGGAGGACATCCAGACCGTTTATAAGTCCCATGATTCCAAAGCCGGCAAATACATACTTAAGCTTGTTTTTCCGGGTGCTGCTTTTTTCACGTCGGATTGAGCTGTTGATTAAAACGAGAATATAGATGTTGGCAAACAGGCCTCCGACTCCAAAAAGAGGATAAAGCATGCCTCCTCTTGCAAAAAACCCGAAAAAATGCTTTTGCATGGATTCTATATAAAGGGGTGTTGGAATGAGGCATACAAGAAAAACTGAATAAGCATAAGCCAGGTAAACAAACCATTTTCTATCGGGTGTTTTAAGATAGGTATGGAAAAATTGAATAAATACCGGCATTGAAAAAACAATAAAAAGGTGATCTATACGGCTGACCAAAAGAGCTGCATTGGCTGATTTTGTGTTAAATGCAAAAAGAATGTCAATGTTAAGAAACGAGCCGAATATGCAGATGATTAAAAAGAGGAGGTTGGCTTTAGTCCAGTGCCCCCGCCGGTGCCCCAGAACAACGGTCAGAACGGCAAGCCCGAGAAAGCAACATAAAGTCAATAAAGGAGGAATGCTGTAAAGATTCATATTGCAGTTTCAAGCATTTCACGGGCATGGTCAAGGGTTGCCTGTGTAATTTCCACGCCGCCAAGCATTCTTGCGATTTCTTTAAGGCGGTCTTTTTCGTTTAGTGGGTTAATGGATGTACTGGTTCTGCCGTCTGAAACTGATTTTGATATGCAAAAATGCTGGTTAGCAAATTTTGCAATCTGGGGGAGATGAGTGATGCAGATAACCTGATGGTGATCGGCAAGGGAAGAAAGCTTTTTCCCCACGACTTCAGCTACACTTCCCCCTATCCCCGCGTCCACTTCATCAAAAACAACGGTTTCGACAGAATCTGTCTCAGCCAGTATAGCTTTCATGGCAAGTACTACCCTTGAAAGTTCACCTCCGGAAGCAATACTGGCCAAAGGCTTAAGCGCTTCTCCTATATTAGGGGCAATCAGGAAAGTTGCTCTATCAAGGCCTGTTTCAGTTAAAAGATTTCCATTTACTGTAAGGTAGCTGTTTGCTTTCTCGTCTGCAGGTGTATTTTTAAGCGAAATTTGAAACCGGGTACTGGACATCTCAAGATAGTCCAGCTCAGTCACAACCTTTTTAGCAAGGATTTTTGCTTTTTCATTCCTTTTATCAGACAGCGTTTCAGCCAGTTGGACAAATTTTTTATGCAGCATTGAAAGTTCTTTTTCGGTATCAGCTATTGTACCGGATATATTTTCAATTCCGAAAAGTTCCTGTGAAATGGAATCAAGGTGTTTTAAGACAGCCTCTATAGATCCCCCATATTTACGTTTCAGCCTCTGAAGAGTATCGATTCTATCTTCAACGGCTTCGAGACGCTTTTCATCAATTTGTATGGTTTTAAGATATGTTCTTAAATTTTCAACCATATCTTCGAGATTAAATGTAACGCCTGCCACACCTTCGGCTTTTAAAGTGAGCTGTGAATCTATCCTGCCGGCCTTTTCAAGATTCTTTTTAACCTCAACAAGTCGTTCAACGATTGAGCCTTGGGCTGAGTATAGCTCTTCAATACTGCCGTTTACAGCCTGGTAAAGCTCTTCACCGTTTTTAAGAATGGTGAGTTCTTTCTCCAGAGCGGCATCTTCTGCTAAGACCATTGAAGCCTCTGTGATTTCCTTTTTCTGGAATTCAAGCAATTCTATACGTTCAGCCTGTTTTTCTTTTGTTGAAATAAGATTTTTCAGTTTTTCTATTATAGGAAGTATTTGATGAAAGCATTGAAAGACCTCTTCCCTCAGGAACATCAGACCACCGAACTGATCGAGAATTAAAAGATGCTGGTCTTCTTTTAGAAGTCCCTGGTGCGCATGCTGACCTGAGATGCTTGCAAGATTTTCTGTAATTGAATTTAAAATCTGCATGGTAGATAATCGGCCGTTGATGTATATCCTGTTGTTGTCATTTCTGGATATGAGTCTTCTGACCAGAAGCCCTTCAGATGCATCGTAGCCATGTTGCCCCATGATGTTGGCAACATCACTTTTTGGGACAATTTGAAATAAGGCTTCAAGTTCGGCGACTTCAGCCCCTGTGCGGATGAGCGTTGTGTTTGCACGGCTGCCTAAAAGAAGATTAACCGCATTTAATATGATGGATTTACCAGCACCGGTTTCACCGCTGAGTACAGTCAGATCGCCTGGAAAGCTGATATTTAAATCATCGATGATGGCAAAATTTCGGATGGTGAGTTCTTGAAGCATATAACCCTACAACGACATTTATTGCTAAACATAATACAGTTTTTTAAACCTGATGTTCTCGTAAAAAGTCATAAAAATAATTTTTACAAGATGTTTTAAATTTTAGGATTTAAGTTTTAAGTATCTGTTAAAACTGGTAATATCATTAACCTAAAACATAAAACTTAGCACCTAAAACCTTGAACCTTGAATCGTGAATAATTACCATAGTGTCCAGTCTTTGTAAAGTTTCATTTCGGATCATTTCGGATAACCGGTGATTTCGCGGATGCGTTCATAGAATGGTTTGAGGCGTTTATACATCTTTTTATATACGTCGTGGTAAAGTTCACTGTAAAGCCGGTGTGTTTTTACATCAGGCTCAAAAACTTCCCCTACATGGGTCATTGCTTTAACAGCGGATTCAAAATCTTTGTGCAGGCCAAGACCGACAGCCGCGTCTATGGACGCTCCCAGCCCTGAAGTCTCATAAATATGCGGCCTGGCAGTGGGCAAACCGAAGATATCCGCCGTAAGCTGCATGGCGCTTTTGCTTTGACTCCCACCACCCGACACCTTGAGATTTGTTATCGGAATGCCGGTTCGTTTTTCTATACGCTCTTTTCCTTCTCTGAGGGCATAGGCAAGCCCTTCTAGAATCGATCTGTAAAGATGCGCACGAGTGTGAACATCACCGAAACCTATTATTGCTCCCTTAGCCTCAGGGCCAGGATTTTTTATCCCAGGTGACCAGAAAGGCTGGAGCATAAGACCCATGGAACCCGGAGGGATCTTCTCCACGAGCTTTTCGAAAAGCTCTTCAGCTTCCATCCCCTGTCTGGCAGCCTCACGTTGTTCCTGGTATCCAAATTCTTCTTTAAACCAGCTTACCATCCAGTAGCCCCGAAAAATCTGTACTTCGATGGTGTGATATTCAGGTACGGCAGAGGGGTATGGTGGAAGCATAGGTATGGCTTCAATATATTTTTTGCTGGTAATGTTAATCGTGGCTGTTGTACCGTAACTAAGGCAACCGATGGAAGGATCGAGACTTCCTGATCCGATTACCTCGCATGCCTTGTCAGCCGCTGCTGCGATCAGCGGCAGCCCTGCCGGAAGGCCTGTTTCTGAGGCCGCCTTTCGGGTAATATTTCCAAGTGTCTGGCCGGGCGGTATTACTTTGGGCAGCATGCTTTGCTTAATAGGCAAAACTTCCCACTTCCAGTCACGTTTCGAAGCCCAGCGCAGCTTTTTATAGTCAAAGGGAATATAGCCCACCTGGCACCCGATGGAATCGATGAATTCTCCGGTGAGCCTATATGTAAGATAACCTGAAAGGAGCAGGTATTTATACGTGTTTTGCCACAGATCCGGCTGGTATGTCTTTATCCAGTTTGCTTCGGCTTCTGCCTGGAAATAGGCGATAGTATCACTTAAACGGATAATCTTGAAAAGAAAGCCCCAGGGTCCTCCAAGGGGCCGCAGACCGTGAGTTTTACGCTGATCAAGCCAGATCATTGCAGGTCGAAGAGGCTTTCCGTTTTTGTCAACATTGATTACCGTAGCTCTTTGTGTTGTAAGGGAAACTCCGGCTATTCGCTCTTTATAATTTTTTTCCTGATGCCACAGCCCCTGACATGCCCGGCAAAGAGCCTGCCAGAAAACTTCCGGGTCCTGTTCCGCCCATCCGGGGTTGTCGGAATAATAGGGCGTAAAGGGAACAATCTCCTTTGCTACAATCCGGCCTTCAAGATCAAAGATCAGGGCTTTAATACTTTGGGTTCCATTGTCAATGGCCAGCAACAGATCTTTATCGTTCATAACTCACCTGTAGTGATCCGGTAATGATTCGGTTCATTCTTCATTTTCGTTGAATATTCTTTTTAAAAAGCGCTTTAAATTTTTTAACAAAGAAAAACCTGGATTCATCAGGACGTTCAGCATATTTCGGCAAAGGTGCATAGCAACGCTCCCATTGCTCAAGATACATTTTTATTTCTTTCCTCCAGCGTTTATTCTTCCATGGTAAAGAATTTTTACAAAGCTTTCTGATTCGCTTAAGATACGATTTTCCACCCTGTGGTGTCAACAATCCTATTCGCAGGCGCCTTAAAAGCAGATCGTCAAGATGTTTGACCTGTTCATGTTTTGCTGCAAAGGGCAACTCCGCCCAGAGAGTGTGTGTACCAGGAATATACGAAAGATCTTCGGGGGCAGCACTGCAAACCAGCTCATCTGCATTTTTGCCGTATCGACCGTAAAGGCGATGCCAGCAGTGTTTGGACAGGCCATAATCCATTTCAGGGTGGTCCGGCACCTTGAAAAATTCAGGGGCATGCGGCCCATTAATTTTACCGGGCCCAAGAAAAGGTTTTACAGCCTTTAAAGCCTCTAGCGCCGACCGCCTAAATGTTGTTAGTTTTCCACCTGTTATTGTTACAAGGCCCTTATCTTTCCAGACAATATGTTCACGGGACTCTTCAGATGGTGAAAGATTGCCCTCGCTGAGTATTGGACGGACACCCGCAAATGTTGAAATGCAGTCCTTTAATGAAATATCGACCGAAGGAAACATAGCAATAAAAGCATCCATAAGGTAGTCAATTTCTTCTTCACTGATGGAGGGCTCTTTTGAAAGGTCCTCATAATGATCAACATCGGTAGTACCAAGGAGTATGGCTCCTTCCCAGGGAACAATAAAGACTGGTCTGTTATCCACAGGATGGATAAAACTGACTGCATGCGATAGATGCAAAAGGCTGCCTGGAAACAGAAGATGGCTTCCCCGCAAAGGACGCAGGTGAAGTTTCGATTTCGGTGACGGATGAAGCTCCTCAGCCCATGATCCTGTGGCGTTAATAACTGCAGATGTTGACAGGTTTTTCACATTGAGTGTTTCTGTATCTCTTGCGGTAATGCCCACAACTTTTCCCTTATTGTTTCGGTTTATTTTGATTGCACTGGTGTTAATTTACAGCACTGCCGCCTAATTCGACGGCCTCATTTATAAGACGTAAAACAAGGCGAGCATCATCAACCTGTGCATCATAAAAAAGAAACCCCCCTAAAAGCGCTTCCTGTTTAATCTGCGGGACTAGAGAAGAAAACTCTCCTGCTTCATAATACTTGTGTTGCCTTTCAAGAGCGATCATATCATATATAGAAAGACCTAAACTCAGCGTTTTTTTCCCCGGCCGTTGTTTATCATAAACGGGCATTAAAAATCCGAGAGATTCCACCAGCCCGGGTGTATGTTTGAGCAAATATTCACGTTCATTGACGGAGGCTCTTGTCAGTAAAAACCGTTTTTCCTTAAGATAGCGCAAACCGCCATGGATTAATTTGGAAGACCGGCTGGAAGTTCCCCACGCAAAATCTTTTCTTTCAAGAAGAAGCACATCCAACCCCATTTTGACTGCTTCCCGAAAGACTCCCGCCCCGGTTATTCCCCCACCGATAATGATAAGATCCCAGTTTTTCTTTATATCTTCTATTTTCACGTTTTTTCCTTGATGTTTTTGACTTCACTCCAGATTATGATGCTCTTTTCCATGGTTTTACGGACTGTTTCCTCAACGTCTTTGCCGTCTTTGTGAATTGCATCTATAAGGTCAACGTAATATTTTCGGGACGTCTTACGAGCTTTTTGAAGGCTGAAATAATTAAACGCCATAGCCTTGAAGACAGATGTAAAATCATTTAAAATGAGGGTATATATGGGATTGCAGGAGTGCTCGGACATAAGAAGCTGCAATTTCCAGTCATAAGTTGCGAAAGAATTTGCTTCATCATCAAGATTGTCCGCCAGTGCTAAATATTTCAAAAGCACTTTGGCCGATTTTTCAACAGACAGGCGGGCAATAATCGGAAGCAGGGTGCATCTTACTTCAAGGAGATGGGTTATAAATCCATTGGGTAAAAAATCGCTATACTTTGCCATGGTGGCAAGCAGCCTCAAACCGCCATTTTTCCAGTAATCATTAATTACGGTCGGTTTTCCGTGTCGTATCTTTATCCATCCTTCACCGGAGAGTCGCTGTAAGGTTTCGCGCAGTGTCGGCCTTGTCACACCCATTTGCACGGCAAGGTCTCTTTCATTAGGCAGAACAGTTCCCGGCGGATATTTTCCGTTGAAAATAGATGTCAGTAATTCGCGCTCAACGTATTGTGCCGGGCGAATGAGCGAATTTGTTTTATTTTTCAAGCTTTTCCTTTCTTTTTTCTTTAATATCTGGTAAGAGGTCTTACCAGTTAAACATGTATTTGTCAATTATTTTTGATAAATTTGCAAAAAAGTGGTTTCATGATTTTTACAAAAAAATATCAAAAAGGGAGAAAAGATGCCTGACACCAAAAGCTTTTATCCAAAGTGGACAGACGCACCTCCGGAGCAGGGAACATACAGGTCCATATTTAAATGGGGAGACCCGGAGGAATTCAAGCATCCGAATCAAAGGCTTTATGAAATGATAAAAGAGAAATTTCAAATGGCCGATTCGGATTTTTATGAAAAAAAGAGAGAAGGTAAAGAGAAAGTCAATATAGATAAGCCGGTTAAGCTTTCCGATGAGCATATCAATATGTTTACTAGTTTTGTCGGAAAAGAAAATGTATCCTCTGATGATTATTCCCGTGCAAAATATGGAAGCGGGAAAACAACTGAAGAAGCCATGGGCCTGAGAAGCGGAATCTGCGTAGACGTTGCGGATCTTGTGGTACACCCACGCAGCAAGGAGGATGTGCAAAAGATTGTGAAATACTGCGACCGGCAGCAAATCCCGGTTTATGTGTATGGCGGGGGCTCCAGTGTAAATTTTGGATTCAAACCGGTTAAAGGTGGCGTTATGCTGGTAATGAATACGCACATGAACCGCGTTCTTCAGTTTAATGAAACGAACCAGACGATTACTGTTGAACCGGGCATGATGGGACCGGATTATGAAAAGACACTAAATAATGCACCGAATCTTTTTAATGCGAAAAGAAAATATACAGGCGGCCATTTTCCCCAGTCTTTTGAATACTCTTCTGTCGGAGGCTGGATAGTAACCCTTGGTTCAGGGCAGGAGTCTTCATACTACGGAGATATGTATGACATTGTGCTTAGCCAGGAATATGTAACACCTGCAGGAATGTTAAAAACTCTTGATTATCCGGGAACAGCCACAGGGCCAAAAGTAAATGACATCATGAAAGGAAGTGAAGGATCATACGGTATCCTTGTCAGTGCAACCTGTAAAATCTTCAGATACATGCCTGACAACAGGCAAAGGTTTGCTTTTATATTTCCATCCTGGGAGAAAGCCGTCGATGCTGCACGGGAAATTTCCCAGGCAGAGTGTGGTATGCCGGCAGTATTCAGAATTTCCGATCCTGAAGAGACGGATGTTGCCTTGAAGCTTTATGGCGTAGAAGGGACAGTCATCGACAAAGTTATTAATTTTCGTGGTTTCAAACCCGGCAGGCGCTGCCTTTTTATGGGGATTGCCCAGGGCGAAAAAGGATTTACCAGAAACCTGAAGAAAAAAGTTAAGAAAATCTGCAAAAGCAGCGGCGCCATGTATATCACCGGATACCCTGCAAAAAAGTGGGAACACGGAAGATACACAGATCCTTATATGAGAGAGGATTTAAATGACTTCGGCATCATGATAGATACCCTGGAATCGGCCGTGACATGGGATAACCTTCACAATTTGTATCAGGGCGTAAGGGCTTTCATAAAGGAACGTCCCAATACGATATGTATGACCCACGGGTCCCATTTTTATCCCCAGGGTACGAACCTTTATTTCATATTCATCGCAAAAATGGATGATGTCAAAGAATATAAAGAATTTCATAAAGGTATTATCGAACAGATTATAAACCATGGCGGATCATTAAGCCATCACCATGGAGTAGGCAGGATGTTTGCTCCATGGATGGAAGATCATCTGGGAAAGGTCCAGATGGATGTTTTGCGCTGCCTTAAAAAACATTTTGATCCCAACAATATAATGAACCCGGGCGGGACTCTGGGCCTGGACATATGAGGCAACTTCAAAACGTCCTCTTTCGAAGTCTGCGCTTATCTGTTCGAATTCAAGGAAGGCGATCCGCGGATTAACCACAGGAATATATAGAATATTTCGAGGATTGAAATTTGAGCCTGACGCAGAAATCGGACACAAAGTGCCGTTTCGAAGTCTGCGCTTATCTGCAAAGGTTTCGATACGTAATTCGAGGAACCCCTTAAGAAATGTGCGGGTCGGAAAGTTGGTTTTCTTTAACAGGCTGTTTTATATGATTTTTCTTGTTTTCCCATTAATTCTGCGTTTAACATTATCTTTCAGACGTTTTGATTTCAAATTGATAACTGTATAGCCATATTTTAGATTCTTTTCAACAAGATCCGGATAATTTTTAAGACTTGTTCTCATTTTCCGGCCGTTGGATGCAACCTTCCTGAGCATGTTAATCTCTTTTCCGATTACTTTGTTCTGTTTTTTCCTTACAGCATCAAGAAAGGCTTTCCTGGTATTTTTACACTGAGCATAACTGACAACTTTGCCTAAATAGACCAGGGTGTGACCATCACTTCCGCCAGTAATTGATTTATTAAGATTAAAACCAAGCAGGGCGCATTTTAAGTTCCATTTTTTAAGATTGCCCGAATTGATCACTTCAACACCGTCAATCATTTTAAACAATTGGTCCAGTCGTTCTTTCGGGAAATAATCGTTGCAAATTCCGGTAAAAACCGGGGAATAAGGATGAGGGAAAACAGTAACCGTCTTAAATGTCCTGGCGCGTTTTATTATTTCTTCCATCTCCAGAGAAGTTGAGCTCATAACAGTATCTCCAAGAAATGGTTTCACATCGTTTTTATAAAAGCGTTTCAAGCTTTCAACATCATAAAAGTAGATCAGGATATGGGTACCTTCTTTTGATGTTATTTCAATACCTGGAATGCTCAGGATATTTTTATATGAATCAATTTCAACAGCCCCTTTGATTTCATTATGGTCTGTTATGGCGACTCCTATGCCAAGTTTTCCGGCCTGCTTAGCGATTTCTTCAATTGAGTTGTTTCCATCTGAATAATGCGTGTGGAAATGAAGATCTACAACAGTATATTGCCTGATTAACTCAGGAAGGTTTGGTTTTTTAAACTGAATTCTATTCGTAGTGTCCATTTTTAATTCTCTCGCAAAGTCTGAAGTTTCTCAAACAATATTAGTCAATAGGTGATATTGTCAAGTTGAGATCTTGACAATGCCTTGTATAATATCGGTAAAACAATCAAAAAACTTTAGTACGTCAGGTTTTTTATTATTTTACTATTCTCAACACGTTTGCTTTCTTTTTCAGCTTTTTCCATAATTCCTTTATGATGATTAAAGCGGCATCCTCTTCCATGTATCTGCCGGTTTCTGAAAGAAATCTGCAGGATTTCAAAAGCTCTTTGTTTTCCTCTCCCAATCTAAATGTGTCTTTAATGTTTTTGCCAAAGGATAGTCTTAGATCGGTTAACTTTTCTTCCGGCATGTTAGCGAGTCTTGTTTTGTCCGTAAAGGAAAGCTCAGAAAGGAGCATATCCACTGCCCCGTCAACTGTCCGAGGGAGGTTGGATGTGGATAAACTCTGGCTGTTAACAGCAGAAAATGGATCAGTCAATGAGACATCTATAAGATCAAGATGTAAAACGGTTTCAAGGACGTCTCCTGCAGCTTTGTATATTTTGGGGTCATTGCTTTCTCTTGGGCCTGCAATGTTCAACACTTCAATTTTATGTGTTTCGATCCAGCTTTTGATCTGTTCGGCAGCCTTAAAAACAATCGTTTT
>RCNB010001483.1_pt1 | contig 14746 bp, 15 predicted proteins | sample 2041321 | NCBI WGS metagenome assembly RCNB01 (sample SAMN09708232, study PRJNA481090) | Marine sediment metagenome, whole genome shotgun sequencing project. | reverse complement strand
CATAAATGTAGTGATAGAAAAGTCTTCTTTCTCATTAAGCCCTTCTATTAATTTATAATAGATATTTCTGAATTTGTCATGTGTGAGTTCTATTTCATCTTCCTGAAGGTCCAGGTATACTTTTTCATATACTTTTGCTTCCATATTTTCCGGTTCAAGAACGAGATCGCCCTCTTCATTTTCTTTTAAAATAAGGTCCTCAAATTCCTGAAGCTCATTCCCGTAAAGAAGAAGCATTTCTATTATTTTCCGTTCTAACTCATATTGTACATCCAGTTTTTCCTCTTTCTGGCTATGCTTAATGACCTCGAATGCTTTTTGTTCCTGTCTTGCAGTTGTGGCAGCATTTGTGCGTTCTTTCCTTCCAATCTGCGCCAGAGTATTAAATAAAACTTCTTCTGAAATATTCATTATATGTGCGCACTCCTGAATATAAATTTCACGTTTTATCCTATCTGGGATTTTAGAGATACTGTTAACGATTTCGCGTATAGTATCGGCCTTTTTTATTGGGTCATTTGCCGCATCTTTGGCCAGTAAGGAAGTTTTAAACTGTATAAAATCCTTAGCATTCTCTTGTAGGTAAAGTATGATCTCCTCAACTTCATTGTTTTTTGCAAAACTATCAGGATCTTCTCCCTCAGGAAAGGTGCAGACTTTCACATTCATTCCTTGCTCAAGAATAAGATCAATACCCCTTAGGGAAGCACGCAATCCGGCCGCATCTCCGTCAAATAAAACTGTAATATTTTTAGTAAGCCTGTTTATTAATCGTATTTGCTCTGGTGTAAGGGCTGTGCCACTAGAGGCCACCACATTATGTATTCCCCTTTGATACAGTTGAATAACATCTGTATAGCCTTCCACTAAATAGCAGTTATCTTCTTTAGCAATCGCTTGTTTAGCATAATATATACCGTATAGCACCTTACTCTTATGGTATATTTCGCTTTCCGGGGAATTCAGATATTTAGCAGCTTTTTTTTCATTTGAAAGAATCCTGCCCCCAAATCCCAGAACTCGGCCGCTCATGGAATGGATAGGAAAAATTACTCTTCCCTTAAATCTGTCAAATTTTTTGGAGACTCCGGCCTGGTTAGCATCTTCTTTTACAATTGTCAGCCCGGTCTTTTGCAAAAATTGTAGTTGATATCCTTCTTCAAGAGCGGAATTGGTAAATGCGTCCCACTGGTTCAGGCTATATCCCAGTCCAAACTTTTTAATGATGTCATCTGTAAAACCCCTTTCTCTGAAATAACTAAGCCCTATAGCCTTACCCATCTCCTTCTCCCAAAGCGTCTTCTCAAAATATTGCTGAGCATATTCAGAAACCAGATACATACTTTCACGTTCATCGGCCTGTTCCTTTTGCTCATCTGTACGTTCTGTTTCTTCAATTTCAATATTGTATTTCCTTGCCAGATATTTAATAGCTTCGGGATAGGTAAAATGTTCGTGTTCCATTAAGAAAGCCACAACATTTCCACCCTTACCACTACTAAAGTCCTTCCAGATTTGTTTTACGGGTGATACCATAAAACTTGGGGTGCGTTCATCTGAAAAGGGACTCAATCCTTTAAAATTGGAACCAGATTTTTTTAATTGTACAAAATCGCCGATTACCTCCTCAAGGCGGGCGGTTTCATAAACTTGATCTATGGTGAATTTTGAAATCAATGTGACTGAATGTATGCGATGTAAAAATAAGAAAATAGAATGCTTTAAAATACAGTATTTTTAGATTACAATCTGATAGTGAACGATTATTTTACTCAGGCAAACTAATTAAAGTTTATCATGATCTTATTTTTTGGAATTCGCCCAGGCAAGACAACAACAATAAACATGAGACATATAAAATGTTCTCATTGCAATCAGCCTGATACCTTTTCGGGTGAAAGCACACCGAATTTTTTTCATTTATTCTGGATTCCGCTTTTTCGCGTGTCAACAACTCAGGTAATACGTTGCAATTATTGTAAAAAAGGGTATTACAAAGAGGAATTTACAAAAGAAATGCAAGCCGCTTTTGAAAATTAATTCATAGTTACCCTAAATGAAATCTGTCACAGGAAAATTTCAATTAAGATGAAATCCATATGCGACAGAATTCCGGGTTTTAAATTTTTAAATATCAAATCGTAGTCCCATTGAAATATTCCTTTGTTCAAGGGATGGGCTTTTGAAAATAGGATTTAGATCGTACTTAACATAGAGCAGAAAACAATCCACTCCCATGTAGGCACTTAGTCCATAGATGAAAGGATTACTGTTTAAACCGCCTTTTATTTTTAACTTTTGCTTCGATCCGTTTTCATTGAATTTAAGTTTTTGGCGAGTCCCCATATTAAAACCTCCGTATCCTCCTAAACCTATTCTAAATTGATGCCTTAAGGAATATCTTACGTGGTTACCGGAAATCCTTGTTCTGGAGGGACCAAATTCAAAATGAATGGGAATTACCAGGTTGTCCAATTTTAATTTAGACTTGCTGAGACCAAAGGGAAACTCCTCCTGTACTGTTTCTCCCTGGTCATTAACAACATAATAGAGGTTGTCTTTCGATTTTAATCCATTGAATTGAAAAGAAAATCCATAATGAAACCTAATAGCATTAGATTTATTAAAAACTCTTGTTCTCCATGCCCAACCCATTTCAAAAAATCTACTTCCGCCAACCTTATAGGGGGTATCATTAAGCGACTGGCCTTCGATTATTGCGTTGTTTAAACCAAAGGCAACAATAAAGTCTGAATATGTTCGACGGCCATATTTTGACCAACCATACTTATTATCTGTTATTTCCCATTCATCGCCGTCGATTCTTATCGTAACACCATCGTTATCATCCCAGGAATTATCATCCTTTTCAACATCCAACACCTCACCCTTATTACGCTCCAGTAATGCAATTTCGTTATCTATTATTGCCAGTCTGTTCTCAATATTTAATGCACGTTTCCGGGCAGCTTCGTCTTTGAGTTTATTTGCTTTGTCGATGCTAATTTCACTTTTTTCCAATCGTCTATTAATAGTCTCGACTTCTACCTTTAAGGCTTCTTTTTCCTCAAGCGTAACCTTTCCTTTCTGTTCTTTCAGATCGTTTATCTTGTCTTTATAATTGTCTTGTGCCACCAACGTATTGGCAAAAAAACACATTATAACTACTACGAAATAGGTACTGATTGTTTTCATTTTGATTTTTGATTAATGATTGATGAATAAACTCCTTACTGCTTCCTCAATATCAATTGAAGAAATTATATAAAAATGTGTGCTAAAGATTAATCATTACGAACCGCAACAGCAGTTCTCACTTTGTTATAACCAGACTTAAGTTTCTCGAAAATCTGATCCCGAAATGACTGATCCAACTCTTCTTCCACTTGCGAAAGCAATGTCGACGGATTAACTGTGTTATCAGAATTTAAAAGTTTTTGCGTCAAAATTTCTTTTTGCGCCTGTCTTAATAAGGAATCTACTTCTAAATCTGTCAGCTCATTGTTGTTTTCTTCAAGTGTAGTTACTCTGGCCAATACCTCCGCTATTTTAGTATCTATTAGCTCATTTGAATCTTCCGATGTTATATTTTGGAGCTCCTCAGTATTTGCCAGTTTAGCATCTTCCGATAGAACCAATTCTCTTTTTGATTCCTTTTTTGATACTGCGACTGATTTTTCTTCGTCCGCTTCATAGGGATCCTCAACTGCGGCTATAACAATTTCTTCCTCAGGAACAGCTGCTTTCAAAAGTTCTTCTTTTTCTTTGTCAACAAAAGGAATTGATGGTTTAGCAGCAACTTTCACCTCTTGATTTAAAGTCACATCATCAGCTGTAAAGTAGAGTACAGATAGTATCAATATTCCAATAAAACCTGCTGCAATTCCATACCTGAAATATCCGGTTCTCTTTGGCTTATAATCATTCTTGATCTGTCCTTTAATTTTATGCCAGGCAGCCTCTGAAGGTTTAATTTCACTTCCCTTTAAGGTTTCCTTAATATGATTTTCAAATTTAGTGGGTTCCATAACCGAGTATACTTTGTTCTTTTAATTTATCCTGCAACAATCTCCTGGCCTTAAACAACTGAGATTTTGACGTACTTTCTGTAACATCCAACATTTCTGCTATTTCTGAATGCTTATAGCCTTCTATCGCATAGAGCACAAAAACCATTTTATAACCTTCAGGTAAATTGTCAATTAACCGCTGAATATATTCAATATCCATTGAAGAAGAGATGGCAATTTGATTTGGAGTATTGTACTCATAAACCTCATCATCAAAGACTACAAATTGTTTTTTCCTGAGATAAGAGATGGCTTCTCTAACCATGATTTTTCTGATCCAACCTTCAAAGCTTCCTTCATGCCTAAAAGAATTCAAACTTTTAAATACTTTCACAAAACCAATGATCATTACATCTTCTGCAAAATGCAGGTCCTTAATGTACTGTCTGCATACTCCCAGCATCTTAGGTGCAAACTTCTCATAAATAGCCCGTTGTGCATTAGGATGACCTGCAATTGCTTTCCTGATAAGCACTTTTTCATTATTGTAAAAAGAAATAATTTTCAAGCGTTTCATTTTAGTCTTCTATAGATAAAGACGTTTTGGTAATCAAAAACGTTGCCCGAAGTCTGAATTTTTTTAGAATTAATTAATAACTCTTTGTAAATGTGATGGTTAGTTATTATTTTTTTCTATCTACCACATAACTTACCATAAGCCTAAGAGCATCTTTATACTCAGAATCAGGGTAGGTATTTAAAAGTTCCAAAGCCTTATTTTTAAACTCGTTCATTTTAGTTTCTGCGTAAGAAAGACCTCCCTTTTCTTTTACAAAGGCAATTACTTCCTTAACACGCGACTTATCCTTGTTATAATTTTTTACTGAATTAATTAGCCATTTTTTCTCTTTGGGGGTACTGTTATTGAGTACATATATTAAAGGCAGGGTCATTTTTTGCTCCTTAATATCTATTCCCGTGGGCTTACCAATTTTCTCAGTTCCATAATCAAAAAGATCATCCTTTATCTGAAATGCCATCCCACAAAGCTCTCCAAACTTTCGAAAGGTTTCAACATCTGTGCTATCGGGCTTTACGGAACATGCTCCCAGACTACAACATGCGGCAATAAGGGTCGCCGTTTTTTGTCTGATTATTTCGTAATATACATCCTCTGTAATATCTAATCTTCTGGCTTTATCTATCTGAAGCAATTCTCCCTCACTAATTTCGCGTATGGCTATTGAAATTATTTTAAGTAAATCAAAATCTTCATACTCTACAGAAAGCAGCATTCCTTTTGAAAGCAGATAGTCTCCAACCAAGACAGCAATTTTGTTTTTCCAAAGTGCATTTATGGAGAAGAAACCCCTGCGTTTGTAACTATCATCAACCACATCATCATGAACCAAAGAAGCGGTGTGTATTAATTCTATTACCGATGCCCCACGATATGTCCTTTCATTAACTTCCCCATTATTAACGAGCTTTGCGGTAAGAAATACAAACATTGGCCGCATTTGCTTTCCTTTCCGGTTTACGATATAATAAGTGATTCTGTTAAGAAGAGCCACTTTGGTGGACATGGAATCACGAAACTTTTTTTCAAAGAGTTCCATTTCTTCATTGATCGGTTCCGTTATTTGTGCGACAATTTTCAATAGTATTGATTTTATCAATGATGAACGATAAATTTAGGGAAAATAACAAGGGGAACGAAGTGAGAATAAAGAAATTGGAAGTTCATTCGGATCCTTAATCGGACTTAGTTTTATTATACCTGTGATGACACCTAAGTGAAATGATAAATTGCGATCCTAATCAAATAGATTTGTTAGCCAATTGTCCACAAGCTGCATCAATATCTTTACCTCTTGACCGGCGAACTGTGACTATTATTCCATTTTGTTCCAGAACTTCCACGTATTTATTAATGGCATCATTAGATGCCTGCTTAAAGTGGGAATCATCTATAGGATTGTACTCTATCAGATTTACCTTTGAAGGTGCAAATCTGCAAAACGCTATTAAAGCTCTTATATCCTTATCCTTATCATTAATGCCTTCCCACACTACATACTCGTATGTAATCCTGCTTTTTGTTTTTGAATACCAATAGATCAAAGAATCTCGCAGATCCTTAAGATTAAAGGTCTCATTGAAGGGCATAATAGATGTACGTACTTCCTCTATTGCTGAATGTAGAGAAACAGCAAGTTTAAATTTGACTTCCTCATCGGCAAGTTTCCTTATCATTTTTGGGACCCCCGAGGTAGAAACTGTTATTCGTTTTGGAGACATCCCAAGGCCTTCAGGAGAAGTTATCTTGTCTATTGCCTTCAAAACATTATTATAATTCATCAGCGGTTCACCCATTCCCATAAAGACTATATTGCTCAAAGGTCTATTAAAATAGAGCTCGCTTTCATTATTGATTACAACGACCTGATCATAAATCTCGTCCGGATTAAGGTTGCGCATCTTTTTTAATCTTGCCGTGGCGCAAAATTTACAATCCAAACTACAGCCCACTTGACTAGACACACAAGCTGTGGTTCTTTCTTTGGTTGGAATAAGAACTGATTCTACCACCAACCCATCGTGCAATCGAACGGCATTCTTTATAGTACCATCAGAACTTTTCTGTAATTGATCTACTTTAATGTGATTAATTACAAAATATTCTTCCAGTTTTATACGTGTTTCTTTGGATAGATTAGTCATTGTATCGAATGAATGAGCAGATTTCTGCCACAGCCATTCATACACCTGATTTCCGCGGAATGGTTTCTCCCCATGACTTTCAAAAAACTCACGAAGTTGTTCCTTGGTAAGGGCCCGAATATCTTTCTTTTTTGAAACCATTGTTTAAGTAAAAAAAATCCTGCCGTACCTGGCGGAAAACAGGTAATGGCAGGATTCTTTATTTAAATAATACATACTTTATATGATGAGCATGGCGTCACCATATGAGTAAAATCTATATCCTTCAATTATTGCTTCTTTGTAGGCCCTTTTCATAAGATCATGACCCATAAATGCCGAAACCATCATTAAAAGGGTAGATTTTGGCAGATGAAAATTAGTTACCATGGCATTAGCAATACTAAAGTCATAAGGTGGAAATACAAATTTATTGGTCCAGCCATCATACGTATTCAGTGTGTGTTGTGATGAAACAGCACTTTCCAGGCCTCTCATAGCCGTTGTTCCAACAGCACAAATTCTTTGCTTCCTAATTTTAGCTGAATTTACAATCTCTGTGGCTTTCTCATCAATCACTAATTCTTCACTATCCATTTTATGTTTGGAAAGGTCTTCTACTTCAACCGGGTTAAAAGTCCCCAGACCTACATGAAGTGTGAGCTCGGCAAATTCAATTCCCTTTATTTCGAGTCGTTTTAATAAATGCTTAGAAAAATGTAGTCCGGCTGTTGGTGCCGCTACAGCACCTTCATGCTTTGCATATATAGTTTGATACCGGGACTCATCTTCAGGCTCCACTTCTCTTTTAATATACTTTGGAAGGGGTGTCTGGCCGAGTTCTCTTAATTTCCTTCTAAAGTCGGTATAAGACCCATCATAAAGAAAGCGAAGTGTCCTTCCCCTTGAAGTAGTATTGTCAATAACTTCTGCTACCAAATTCTCATCATCTCCAAAGTAAAGTTTATTGCCAATTCTGATCTTTCTGGCAGGATCGACCAAAACATCCCACAACCTTTGTTCCTCATTCAACTCACGAAGCAAAAACACTTCTATCCTGGCCCCAGTTTTTTCCTTATTACCATATAACCTGGCTGGAAATACTTTGGTGTTATTAATAACCATTACATCTCCTACATCAAAATAATTAATAAGATCCTTGAACATTTTATGTTCAATTTTACCGGTATCTTTATGAACAACCATTAATTTGGATTCGTCTCTGTGCTCTGCCGGATATTCTGCCATCAGGTCTGTTGGCAATTCAAAACTAAAGTGTGATAATTTCATATGTGAATTTTAGTTCGCCTTTTTGGCGGCTGCAAATATACAATCCTGAAGTAGGGCTTGTCAAGTAAAAGTGGTATTAAATACCTTTATAGCTTTTTAATCTTAAATCCCAAGTGTTCCAGATCATTCCAAAAATCCGGGTACGATTTGGAAACTACCTCAGCATCGTTAATGATTATTGTGGTTTTTAAAGCCAGTGGGGCAAATGCCATGGCCATTCTGTGATCGTTATAAGTATCAATTCCCACCTCGGAATTTATTTTATTTGAAGATTCCAAAGTGAGTGTCCTATTTGTAACTGAAACATTAGCCCCAAGTTTGGAAAGTTCATTTTTTAATGCCAGCAGCCTATCCGTCTCCTTTATTTTTAAGGTATGTAAACCGATAAGATGACATCCAATTCCTAATCCAAAACATGTAACAGCCACAGTCTGTGCTAAATCAGGGGCATTTGCAAGATCGTATTCAACATCAGCAATTTTATTGGTTTTAGTTTTAACCAGACTAATGCTATCATCTTTAAATATGGTTTTAACACCAAAATCTTTGTATAATTCCTTAAGAACGCTATCGCCCTGCAAACTACCTTTTCTATAGGACGACAAACTAATTTCCGTCCCTACTTCACAGAGAGCTGTAATACTGTAAAAATATGAAGCCGAACTCCAATCAGACTCCACTGTTAAGGAACTTTCGCTTACATTTTTTTTTGGAAGTACACTTACCGTATTCCCTTCAAAAGAGCTCGTTATCCCTATTTGGTCTAACAAGCCCAGGGTCATTTTAATATAGGGTAACGATGTAATATTCCCTACCAGTTCCAATACCAGTCCATGCTCCAAACTTGGAGCAATAAGCAATAAAGCAGAGATATACTGACTACTAATATCCGCGGGAAGGCTAACCTTATGTTTTTTGAGAGTTTTTCCTTTTATTAACAATGGGGGATAGTCCTCATTTTTCAAATAATCGATATCAGCGCCTAAATTTTTCAATGCATCAACCAATATTTTTATAGGTCGTTCCTGCATTCTCTGTGAACCGGTAAGGGTGACATTTACTCCTTCCTGAGAAGCAAAAAAGGCTGTTAAAAAACGCATAGCTGTGCCTGCGTGATGTATATCTACCTTTCCTTCTTTAACCTGAATGCCTTTCTGCATTACAGCAGCATCATCAGAATTGGATAGATTTTTAATTGTAATTCCCGGATAAAGGGCATTGAGCAACAAAAGTCTGTTAGATTCACTCTTGGAACCTGTGATTTTAATCTGGGATTTCAGGAGAGTGTCTGACGGGCCGGAGAGGTGTAATTTCAAATTGGTATTGTTTTTAAACCGAAGCCAAAGATACTACTATTTCAGTTTTTTATTATTCTGGTGTCTGTCGTGGTCTCGTTTTGCCTTTATATCCAGTTTGCGATCAAAAGCTTGCTGCAGATCAATGCCGGTCTGGTTTGCCAGACATAGAACAACGAAAAGAACATCGGCTAATTCTTCTCCCAGATCCTTTTCTTTATCCGATTCTTTCTCACTTTGTTCCCCATACCGCCGGGCAATAATACGAGCCACTTCCCCTACCTCTTCTGTAAGCTGGGCCATGTTTGTCAATTCATTAAAATAACGAACGCCATGATCATTTATCCAATTGTCAACAGCTAACTGTGCATCTTCAATTTTCATAAGTCTTTATTTTTTGTGTCAATTATTATAGTAACCGGACCATCGTTTACCAAGGCCACTTTCATATCGGCACCAAAAATTCCAGTGCCTATCTGTTTCCCCAAATCTGTTTCCATCTGATGTACGAAAGCTTCATAAAGAGGAATGGCAATTTTGGGTTTTGCTGCCCTTATGTAAGAAGGTCGGTTCCCTTTTTTGGTTGCTGCATGTAAAGTAAACTGACTTACCACAATAGCGTCTCCCCTGGTTTCCAATAAAGACCGGTTCATAATTCCATGCGCGTCATTAAATATTCTCAAGTTTACTATTTTATTTGAGAGCCATGCAATATCATCCCGGGAATCAGAATCCTCAATTCCCAACAATACCAAAAAACCCCATTCAATTTGAGAAATTGTTTTGTTATTTACAACAACACTTGCAGAGGATACTCTTTGTATTAATGCCCTCATAATTCTTCGTAATCGTCTATTCTATAGGTGTCTTCCTCCCCGGTAACAATCTGAACATAACTCCGATACCTGCTCCATGACACCTCATCTTTATCTAATGCAGCTTTAACCGCACATTTTGGTTCGTCTAAGTGCAGGCAGTTATTAAACTTACAATTGCCCTTAAGTCTAAAAAATTCCGGAAAATAATCTCCTATCTCATATTTGTCCATATCCACCATACCAAAACCTTTAATCCCCGGAGTATCGATAATCCTGGCCCCGAAGTTCAAATCATACATTTCTGCAAAAGTCGTAGTATGTTGTCCCTGAAAGTGTTGATCAGAAATTTCGGTAGTCTTTAAATTTAACTCAGGTGCTATGAAATTAATAAGTGTGGATTTTCCCACTCCTGAATGCCCGGCAAACATACTCGTATGTTCCTTCATCAAGTCTTTAACCTTATCAACATTCTTTCCTGTTTTTGCAGAAATCCCAATACATGTATAGCCGATTTCTCGATACAAGGCAGCCAAATACTTTACTTCTGCCAACTCATTCTCATCATACATGTCTATTTTATTGAAAAGGAGTACCGTTTTTATATCATAGGCTTCGGAGGTTGCAAGGAATCGATCAATAAAAATAGTATACGTTCTTGGATTCTTAAGCGTGACCAATAAAAAAACCTGATCAATATTAGCCGCTATAATATGCGTTTGTTTCGAAAGTTTAACCGATTTTCGAATTATATAATTCTTGCGATCTTCAATTTTAGAGATGACACCTGTAGTCTCATCGCCAATTCGCTCAACTTCAAATACAACCAGGTCGCCAACAGCAATTGGATTGGTGCTTTTAATTCCCTTAATTCGGAATTTCCCCTTAATACGGCATTCATAAATATCTCCCGCGTCAGTTTTTACTGTAAACCAACTACCGGTAGACTTATAAACAATTCCAAGCATAAATGTTTGTATTTCAATACAAAGAAACGATAATACTTTAATTTGGAGCGGTATATTTAGCCAGGAAAGATTTAAAAAATAGTAATCTAAATAACATTTTATGAAAAAATTCATTTTTATTGCCTTGCTTATTCTAACTACGACTATCCACCTAAACGCCCAGCAATTTAAGGTAATTACCAGTGTTGAATCTATTGTGCCCAATGGTACAGGTAGGTCACGTATTGTGAATACTTTGGAAGAAAAGGACTATAAAGACTATACTTCTACACAGACGGACGAAGGCAATACCAGAAATAAATCTGACCGTAGTGAGATTCGTGTAAAAAATTATGAGGAAACCAAGCTACTTAACTTCTATAATATTGGAGGTATCCGATTCCAGAATATTGCGGCAAACGATAGTATGATAAGCTCTATGATAAATAGTATGATCACAGATGGGTGGGAATTGGCTTTTGTTACCAGTGCCGTTGAAAGTGCTGACAAAGGAGACAATAACGGAATCTTTATAACTCGCTACATTTTCAAGAAATAATAAATTCTCATAAAAAAACCCGACAAGATTGTCGGGTTTTTTATTCATTAGTTTAACCTTTTAGTCTTTAAAAATTATTCTACCCCCAGCCAGAGTCTTTTTATTTACATCTTTTGGATTTCCATAAACATATACATCCCCTCCTGCTTTTACACTGATATCCAATTTTTCTGAAGCATAAAGTTCTGCCTCTCCGCCTGCTGAAATATTTACACTGGCTACTTCTGTTAACAATTTCCTGCCTTCAAATACTCCACCGGTATTTATAACAATTATTTGATTTTTTGCCAATCCGGATGCCTCAATTTTACCTCCTGTGACCGCCTTCATTTCAACATCCTTCACATCCATTCCAATTTTTATATGTGATCCTTCCTGGGCCCTTATCTCTATCTTCTCCTTTTCAACAAGTTCATTACAGACAATTTTAGCTCCTTCATTTCCGTCTATAGTTCGCAGATCTGTATAATAAACCTCTACAAAAGTATCTTCACCTTGAAACTTTTTATCCAACTCCATCTTCAATTTTAAGACTCCATTCTTATTTACGTATTTTATATCGTAAACGTTATGCCCTTTTATAATTATCCTATTATTATCAGACTTAATAAGGTTCACTTCAATTAGATCATAAACTTTTATTTCGTGGAAATCGCCAACTTCTTTGTCAAGCATGGTTTGCGAAAAGCCATAAAAGGCAATAAGAAACATGCAAAACGACATTACTTTTTTCATAATTATTTGTGTTACTAGTTTTCTTAAAGATACCGCTAATTACCTTTTGTTACACTTTATATAAGGATCTAAAATATTTAACTTTTACTTTTTTACGCTCTCGGCAGCATTTATGATTTTCTCCTGATGATTTATTGATTCCTGGTGAATAGCTTTAAACATTCGAAGTACAAATTCTTCACTCAATCCTTTGGATTCGCCTTCCAGGATCATTTTGCCTAATATAGCATTCCATCGGTTCGTTTGAAGAACAGCAACATTGCGTTGTCTCTTCAATTCACCTATCCCATCTGAAACTTTCATTCGCTTGCCAAGGGTTTCAATAAGCTGATTGTCAATAATATCAATTTGAGTCCGCAGATTATTAATTTTTTGGTTGTATTCTGCTTCCTCATCTGTTTCTTTTCTAACTTTTAAGTCTTCCATGATTTGCACCAATTTTTCAGGAGTAACCTGCTGTGCCGCATCACTCCAGGCATTATCAGGGTCATGATGTGTTTCAATCATTAATCCATCAAAATTCAGATCCAGGGCGGTCTGCGAAATATCAAGTATCAATTCCCTGTTACCACTAATATGTGAAGGGTCATTAATCAGAGGGAGATCCGGAAATTTGGTCTGCAATTCAATAGCTATCTGCCACTCCGGGATATTTCGGTATTTGGTTTTCTCATATGTAGAAAAACCCCGGTGTATTACCCCCAACTTCTTAATATTAGCCTTTAATAATCGCTCTACTGCACCTAACCATAAGGCCAGATCAGGGTTTACCGGGTTTTTAACCAGGACAATTTTGTCCGTTCCTTCCAAAGCATCAGCAATTTCCTGAACTATAAAGGGGCTAACGGTAGAGCGTGCACCTATCCACAGCAAATCCACATCATGTTCCAATGCAAGATCTACATGATTTTTGTTAGCTACTTCAGTGGCTGTCTTAAGTCCGGTTTCTTCTTTTACTTTTTGTAACCACTTAAGACCAATAGCTCCAACTCCTTCAAAATTTCCGGGCCTGGTTCTCGGCTTCCATATGCCAGCGCGATAGTAGTTTACATCTGTATCTTTAAGCTCATGGGCTATTCCTAATACCTGATCTTCAGTTTCTGCACTACATGGTCCTGCAATTACCAGGGGATGTGATAATTTCATATCATCTAACCATGATCTTAAATTTTTTGAATTCTCCATTATTATCTGTCTTTACTATTTTGTGGTATTCCTTTTAATATTGATTTTATCTTATTGGTATTGTCCATTTCTTTATATATGCCTTCAAAATTATTGTCAATTAGTTTTTGTTTAAAGGCCTCCAGATTCTGAATATATTCATCCAAAGTTTCTACGACATTCTCTTTATTTTGTTTAAAAATGGGGGTCCACATGGCCGGTGAACTTTTTGCTAATCTAACCGTACTTTCAAAACCACTGCCCGCCATGTCAAAAATGTCACGCTCATTTTTCTCCTTTTCAATTACTGTTTTACCAAGCATAAATGAACTTATATGCGACAGATGGGAGACATAGGCAATATGCCGGTCATGTGCTTCGGGATTCATGTATCTTATTCGCATGCCCAGGCTGCTAAAAATATTCAAAGCCCTTTCCTGGAGTTTAAATGCTGTTTTTTCTACTTCACAAATTATGTTTGTTTTACCCTCAAACAGTTCGGAAATAGCAGCGGAAGGACCTGAAAATTCAGTACCGGCAATAGGGTGACAAGCCAGAAAATTTCGTCTTCTCGGATGATCTGCTACTATACTGCAAATTTCTGATTTTGTTGACCCTGCATCTATCACCAACGAATCGTCACCAATGACATCCAATAATTTTGGAAGTTCCTTTACAATAGCATCCACAGGGATGCTAACTATAACAATACCAGCTTCTGATAATTCTTTTGAACTAGCAATGCCATCTATAAGTTGCAGCCTAACAGCTTCTTCAAGATGGGCTGCACTTGCATCCATCCCATAGATTGATGCCTCCGGATACTTGCATCTCAGGTCCCTGGCCATTGAACCCCCGATTAATCCGATACCTACTATTATTACATTCATCTTTTTAACTTATAAACCTTTACGCTATTTACAATTCTTAGGATATGCCTTTACTAAATTCCAGTTCTTGACTTCATTCTGTTTAACGGCTTAAAACCTTTCGATAGCCTCTTTTATCTTTGATTTTGTCACACAAAGTGAAAATCTGATATAGCCCTCTCCATTGCTTCCGAAAATAGTCCCAGGTGCAATGAAAATGTTTTTATCATATAATATTTGATCTATAAAATCTTCTGAATTCGGTGATCCATTCGGCAGTTTAGCCCAAACAAACATCCCTACAGCATCAGGGTCATAGGTGCAACCGAGTTTATCTGCCAATTGAAACATCAACTTTC
>RCNB010001480.1_pt1 | contig 14755 bp, 12 predicted proteins | sample 2041321 | NCBI WGS metagenome assembly RCNB01 (sample SAMN09708232, study PRJNA481090) | Marine sediment metagenome, whole genome shotgun sequencing project. | reverse complement strand
AAAGCCAGATCGAGCAAGAAAAAAAGGAAATGATCCATTTTAGTCCCGTATATGAGAGGACAATTAAGATTACTCAACTGGTCCATGGCCCTGGGACTTTTCCTGATCCTGTCCGGATTATTCTGGTTTTCCCTACCCCGGCCCCTCTTCGATGACCCTTACAGTACTGTTTTACTCGACAGAAATGGGGAACTGCTAGGGGCGCGTATTGCAGATGATGGACAATGGAGGTTTCCTCCTGTGGATTCCCTTCCGATGAAATATAAAAAGGCAGCCATCCTGTTTGAAGACCGCTACTTTTATTATCACCCCGGGGTCAATCATCTCTCATTGCTCAGGGCCCTGTTGCAAAACCTGAAAAAGGGTGAAATAGTCAGTGGTGGCAGCACATTAACGATGCAGGTAATCCGCCTTTCCAGGAAGGGGAAGTCCCGCACCATACCAGAAAAGATCATAGAAATATATTTGGCGGCCCGGCTGGAATTGACCGGGTCGAAAGAGGAAATTCTCTGTCTGTATGCCTCACATGCACCTTTCGGCGGAAATGTGGTTGGTATTGATGCCGCTTCATGGCGGTACTATGGTCGTCCTGCAGAACAACTTTCCTGGGCAGAAACCGCCACACTTGCCGTTTTACCAAATGCCCCTTCACTGATCCATCCTGGAAAAAACCGTTCATTGCTGATCCGGAAACGAAACCTGCTGCTGGAAAAACTTAATAAAAATGGACTGTTAGACTCACTTGACTGTGAACTGGCAAAACTTGAAGCATTGCCTGACAAGCCATTCCCCCTTCCTTCCCAATCACCTCATTTAATGGACAGGGTATACATTCAAAACCGTGGCTCAAGGTTTCGTTCAAGTATTGATGCATCACTACAACAGCGAGTGAGCCTGATCATAGAAAAAAATCATAAGCAGCTCAAACATAACAATATACACAATGCCTGCTGCCTGGTTCTTGATACCCGTACCGGAGAAGTTATGGCCTATGTCGGCAATACCCACAATCCGGGCAGGCCGGAATTTGGCGGAGATGTTGATATCATTAATGCTCCACGCAGCACAGGAAGTATTCTTAAGCCCATTTTGTACTGCCTGATGCTGGAAGAAGGAGAGATCCTTCCAGGTACACTGATTCCGGATATACCAACACAATACACCGGATACTCACCTAAAAACTTTACATTAACGTATGATGGCGCAGTACCTGCCCGCCGGGCACTTGCCAGATCCCTGAATATTCCAGCCGTCAGGATGCTCCAAACCCACGGAACCGAAAGATTTTATTACCAGTTGGAGGAACTGGGCATTCATACTTTAAGGTTCCCGGCATCTCATTATGGGCTATCCTTGATCCTCGGTGGTGCTGAAGGTAGTTTATGGGACATTACCGGTGTGTATGCGTCCATGGGCAGGGTGCTTGATCGATACAACCGTTCAGGGCGGTATCTTTCAGATGATATTCATCCTCCTGTTTACACTTATCACGATAGCTCAGTTAAGCACGTGCTTGAGGGTTCCGCAGAAAATATTCATCCATTCAGTGCAGCTTCTTTGTGGCTGACTTTTCAGTCCCTTCTCGATGTCAACCGGCCCTATTCACAGGCTGGCTGGAAAAGTTTTACTTCAAGCAGTAGAATCGCATGGAAAACTGGTACCAGTTTTGGTTTTCGGGATGGTTGGGCCATTGGGACTTCACCTGATTTTACCATTGGGGTATGGGTTGGGAATGCCGATGGGGAAGGACGGCCCGGTCTGACCGGAATAGCCGTTGCAGCCCCTATTTTGTTTGATGTATTTATTAGCCTCCCACGAAGCAACTGGTTCCAGTCCCCAGTGAATGAGCTTTATCCGGTTGAAGTCTGCCACAATAGCGGTCATCTTCCGGGACCTTTTTGTCCATCCATTGATACCATCTTCATACCTGATAGAGGAAGGTCTTCTGTGCCCTGTCCCTATCACAGGAAAATCCATCTTGCTCCCGACGGAAGATACCGTGTGAATAGTGACTGCCGGCCTGTTTCAGGTATGCGGCATGAATCCTGGTTTGTCTTGCCTCCGGCACAGGAATGGTATTACCGGGCTAAAAATCCTGATTACCGCATCCTTCCGCAAATACATCCCGACTGTAAACCCCAGGATGACATTGAATTCATGGAGATGATCTATCCCCGGCATTCAGCCAGGATATATGTGCCTCGTGAAGTGGATGGAACAAAGGGCGAAATTATCCTTGAGGCTGCCCATCGTAATCCCTCAACTCAAATCTACTGGCATCTTAACGAAACATTCATAGGAACCACCAGGCATATTCATCAACTGGGTGTGACACCCCAAAAAGGCAGTTATCTGCTAACCCTTGTTGACGAAAATGGCTACACCCTTTTTCACCGGTTTGAAATTATTGACCTGTAAATGAATGTTTATGACAGCTGGTTTCTCCCCGAAATTCGAGTGATTATTCATGATCTTCAGGAAATGTAAAAAAAAGTTAAAAAGCCTGTGATATAAACCTTTTGCCCCTTTTATCCGTTAATATCTTGTATATTTGTTCCTCATTTAATGAAGCCCTGTATATGAGTAGAAAGAAATTGAACAGGAAAGTAACGGTTATCGCTGGAATTGCATTAATTACAGTCAGTTCTCTGTTCTTTATTGCCTCTTCCAATGACGATTTCAAGCTTGTCAAGAGCCTGGAGATATATTATTCCCTTTTCAGGGAATTAAACTTGTTTTATGTGGATGAAACAAACCCTGAAAAACTGGTTGAAAACAGTATCAAGGGTATGCTTAAGGAACTGGACCCCTACACAACCTATATTCCGGAATCTGATCGTGAAAATTTCAATTTTATGACCACCGGACAATATGGTGGTATAGGAGCCCTTATTCGCAGAAGTGGAGATTATACAATCATAGCTGAACCTTATAAAGGATTTCCTGCCAGTAAAGCAGGACTAAAAGCTGGCGACACCATTATTTCTATCGACGGTAAGCCAATGATTAAACTGGAAATCACTAAAATAAGCAATCACTTAAAAGGGAAGCCCAACACCACACTGGAAATGGTCATTCGTCGATACAGCCATCCTGCACCCATCAAAAAATCACTGGTTCGGGAGAAAATAACCATCAATAATGTGCATTATTATGGCATGCTGGATGACCATACAGGTTATATTCGTCTGGCTAATTTTACTACCGGTGCTGGCCAGGAGACAAAATCAGCCCTGATGGAACTTAAGAAAAATCCGGGACTTGAATCTGTAGTACTTGACCTGAGGGACAATCCAGGAGGTCTCCTGATCGAAGCCGTGGATGTAGCCAATCTGTTTGTCCCGCAGGGACAGGAAATCGTTAGCACCAGGGGACGGGTAAAACAATGGGACCAGGTATACCGCACACGTTTTATGCCTGTTGATACGTCTATACATGTCGCAGTACTTGTCAGCCGTGGTTCTGCATCAGCTTCAGAAATTGTGGCTGGTTCTCTGCAGGATCTTGACCGGGCCGTCATCATCGGGCAGCGCACCTACGGAAAAGGCCTGGTACAAACAACCCGGGAATTAAGTTATAATTCCCGGCTTAAAGTTACTACCGCTAAATATTATATTCCTTCCGGGCGTTGTATACAGGCCCTGGATTATTCAAATCGCAATGAAGATGGGAGCGTTGGAACAATTCCTGACTCATTAATTACTGAATACCAAACAGATAACGGCAGGAAAGTATACGATGGCGGAGGGATTCAACCTGATTTCACCATCGATGCCCAGACCCTCAGTCAGGTAAGCATAGCGCTGCTTAGGCAATCTCATATTTTTGATTATGCAACTGTTTTTGCCGCCCGTTATGATAGCATTGTAAGTATTGAAGAATTTGAGATTACGGATTACATATATGATAATTTCCGTGCGTTTATAGCCTCACGTGATTTTACCTACAGTACAAATAGCGAAGAATCGTTGGAAAAACTCATAGAAACAGCCAGGCGGGAAAAATATTATGACCTTGCAGATGAAGAATTTTCAGCTCTTGAACAGAAGCTGGCTCATGATAATGAGAAGGATCTCAATAATTTCAGTGAAGAAATTAAACAATTATTAAAAGAAGAGATAGTTGTCAGATACTATTATCAAAGGGGCCGTATGCAGGCGATACTTGAAAAAGATACGGCGATAGATAAGGCATTGGAAGTATTTGGTCAACCCAGTCTTTATTTTACGGTCCTGGGTGAAAAAACCGCTGGCATTGAAGCCAGGAGTCCTGCATTACACCAATCGCAATAATTACCTCAGCCACCAGGAATAGGGGGGATCAGGGCAATTTGGTCCCCTTCTTTTACTCCCGCATCTTCATGCACAATCACGCCATTCAGTGAAATCACATAACTCAGTTCCCTGAATCCATCATATCTTACAGCCAGCATTTCCCTGATTTCAAATAAAGAATCTGCACCAGAAAAAGGTTCTTTTGTTTTTCCGGCCTTATCGGCAAGAATTCCCGAATATTGTATAGTTACTTCCATATATTGAATGATAATATTATTGCTAGTGGGCCTCCAGCCAGTTATCCCCTGTACCAAAATCAACAAGCAAGGGCACGGATAAGGAATAGGCGTTTTCCATCTCCCTGATAACCATTTGTTTTACCTCATCCACCTCTTTATTAAATACGTCGAAAACCAATTCATCATGGACCTGTATAATCATCTTTGTTCTGTAATTTTTCTTATTCAGGATCTCCTGTATCCTGATCATGGCAATTTTTATAATGTCGGCGGCAGATCCCTGAATGGGAGCATTTATGGCATTCCGTTCTGCATATCCCCTTACAACGGCATTCCGTGATAAAATATCACGCAGGTATCTTCTCCGTCCAAGCATGGTTTCTACGTAACCTTTATCCCTGGCGCTTTGTATCATTTCATCCATGTATTTCCTAACCCTTGAATAGGTATTGAAATAGCTGTCTATCAAATGCTTAGCATCAGTTCGAGGAATATTCATCCGTTGTGCCAGTCCAAATGCCGAAATTCCATAAATAATACCGAAGTTTGCCGTTTTAGCCTTTCCCCGCTGTTCTTTCGTGACCTGCTCAGGAGGTACTTCAAATATCTTCGCGGCCGTGGCAGTATGGATATCCTCCCCTCTTTGAAAGGCATCAATCATCAGGGGATCCTGACTCATATGAGCCATCAGGCGAAGTTCTATCTGGCTATAATCTGCTGAGAGGAAAACATTTTCCTCACTCCTTGGAATAAATGATTTCCTGATTTCCCTTCCTTTTTCTTCCCTGATCGGAATATTTTGCAGATTAGGATTATTGGAACTGAGCCTGCCAGTTGCTGCAACGGCCTGATTATATGAGGTATGTATAAATCCTGTGCGAGAATTAATCATTTTTGGCAGGGCTTCAACATAGGTGGAGAGTAACTTCTTCAAAGTTCTGAATTCAAGCACTTTCCCAACAACAGGATGTTTATCAGTCAGCCGTACCAGCACTTCTTCACCTGTAGAGTATTGCTTTGTTTTGGTTCTCTTGGCGTCGGAACTGATTTTCAATTTATCAAAAAGGATCTCCCCCAGTTGCTTGGGCGAAGAAATATTAAATTCCTCCCCCGACAATTCGTATATGGAATCTCTCAGTTCCAGAAGTGAGGCTTCCAGTTCCACGGCAAACTGTCTCAAAGCCTCCTTATCAAGCTTTACACCGTTTTCTTCCATGGCACATAGAACACTTATCAAAGGAAATTCCATTTCCTCTGCCAAATTGTTAAAACCGTTTTGTTTCAGCTCATCTTCCAAAACCTGGTACAATTGCCAGGTAACATCCGTGTCTTCACAGGCATAGTCAACCAGTCTTTCAACCGGGACATCCCTCATGTTTCCCTGCAGGTTTCCTTTTTTACCAATCAGTTCTTCGGTATGGATTGTACGGTAATCCAGGTAAACCTCTGCGAGATTGTCAAGGTTATGTTTTTGCTCAGGCTGTACCAGGTAATGTGCGATCATTGTATCGAAAACAGGCCCATTAAGTTTAATGCCATAATTTTTCATTACCTGCATATCATACTTAATATTCTGGCCTACTATCAATGATTTCTCATTCTCCAGAATATTGCGGAATTTTTCTACGACCTCCACTGCATTTTCTCTATTTCCCGGAACAGGTACATACCATCCCTGGTTCTTATTCCAGGAAAATGCCATCCCAACCAGCTCAGCATCAATGGCATTAATACTCGTTGTTTCAGTATCAAAGCAGAAGGCTGTCTGTTTCATTAAAAGATCTATCAATTCCGCGATAAGTGCCGGGTTGTCAGCACAACGATAGGCATGGTCAATATCCTTCAATGTTTTTAAATGCCCGGGAATTGTACCGGCTTCTGATCCCTGCTCCCCGAATAGTGACCCCTGTTCAAAGCCTGATGGTTCTTCCTTGTCAGCAATGGTAGATAATACTCTTGTAGCCAATGTTTTAAACTCCAACTCCCCAAACAAATTGATAAGCTCATCCTTTTTTGCCCCCTCAAATAATAGTTTATTCTCATCAAATTCTACTGGAACATCAAGCCTTATGGTAGCAAGATCCTTTGACAATTCTATCTGTTCCTTATTCTGCAGTATACTTTCCTGTACCCGTCCCTTTAAATCATCAGTATGTTCGAAAAGATTTTCAATGGTGTGGTATGAAGAGATCAATTTTTTGGCAGTTTTCTCTCCTATCCCGGGAGCACCCGGGATATTGTCAGAACTGTCGCCCCATAATGCCAGTATATCAATGACCTGCCGTGGGTCTTGAACCTGAAATGTTTCTTTTACTTCCTGAGTACCAATTATTTCTGATTCTTTTCCTGACCTTCTAGGTTTATACATGAATACTTTGTCTTTAACCAGCTGGGCATAATCTTTATCCGGGGTCATCATATAAACCTCAAAACCTTTGTCCCTGGCTTTCCAGGCCATGGTTCCAATGACATCATCAGCCTCATATCCCTGAACTTCAACCACAGGTATATTATATGCTTCAATTATTTTTTTTATCCATGGCACAGATTGCTTTATCTCTTCCGGGGTGGCTTCCCTGTTGGCTTTATATTCAGGAAATTTTGTGTGCCTGAATGTCGGTCCCGGTGGATCAAAAACCACTGCGATATGTGAGGGAGATTCTGTTCTTAATATCTCATCCAGGGTGGCTGTGAATCCGTATATGGCAGAGGTATTCAATCCCTTGGAATTGATTATCTGCGCCCGGATAAAAGCATAATATGCTCTGAATATCAGCGCGTAAGCATCTAAAAGAAAGAGCTTTTTCTGTTCCATGTGGAAAGATAAGAAAATCCTGCGTTACAAACACAGATGGCATCTATTGATTATCAGCCGCAAACCATTCTGCATATGATGTGGCTGTTTCCACCAGTCGGAGACTGAAAAGAGATACATGAGCTGGCAGCCGGTTCCGGATCCTTTCGGCCATATCAATAACCAGGTTTTCACAGGTTGGCTGGAAATCAACGACATAGAACTTTTCAAACATTTGTTCTACTCTTTCTATATCAGGCTGGCTGGCCCTTGTACTGATGACAACAGAATGATCAAAAAAATTCACAACATATTGATTTACAATCCTTTTCAGGTCAGAAAAATCTATCACCATGCCGAGTTTTGTATTGTCTATATCCTTGCTCGGCTTACCATAAACGGTTACGTGTAACTGATAAGAATGTCCGTGAATATTCCTGCATGGGCCATCATAATTCCAAAGAGCATGGGCCATTTCAAAAGTAAAACTCTTCGTAACTCTAATATTCGCCATCTAATCTAGATACAAGCACATTGGCTTACACAATCTACAATGCTGCTGAGATTTTGGTGCTTCAGGAAATAATAGGTGTTCTTCCCTTCTCTTTTCGAGGATAAAACACCTTTGTCCTTCAGAATTCCTAGATGGTGGGAAGTGGTTGATTGCTCGATTTTTAATAATTCATGTATCTCCGTAACAGTCAATTTTTTACCATTGTCCAGATAATTCAGAATGGCAATTCGCATCGGATGTGCAATAGCCTTAAGCATATTAGCGGCCTTTTCCAGCTCTTCTGGACTCAGCTTATCGAATTTCATATCAACCATTTTTAGCATTATTTACAGATACAAATATATAAATATCTAATCTCAAATTAATGATAAAAATCAATTTTTCAAACCCATCTATATTTAAATCAGAGATTTAGAATCTTTCTATCCAAATACTCAGCCGTTTAAACCATTTTATTCCTATTTTTACCCCTTTACCAATCAGCCCTTAGCGGATGTCGCTCCTCAATGAAATCCGAAAACCGATTCACCCCGAAATGCAGCAATTTGAAAAGCATTTTCGGGAGTCCATGAAAAGCAACATTCCGCTTATAAATGTTATTACGAACTACCTTTTGAGACGAAAAGGAAAACAGATGAGACCCATGTTCGTTTTCCTTACAGCCGGGCTTTGCGGGGATATCACCCCATCTTCTTATAATGCAGCCAGCCTGATAGAATTACTTCATTCTGCCTCATTAATTCATGACGATGTGGTTGATGAATCTTATGAACGCAGGGGTTTTTTTTCTATCAATGCCTTATGGAAATCAAAAGTCTCAGTCTTGCTTGGGGATTTTCTCCTGGCCAAGGGTTTATTGTTATCTGTAAAAGAAAAGGAATTTGAATTACTAAGACTTGTTTCAGATGCAGTCAGGGAAATGAGTGAAGGAGAGCTGATGCAAATGCAAAAATCAAGAAAACTGAATATTACAAAAGAGGAATATTTCGAAATCATAAGGAAAAAAACAGCAACCCTCATAGCAGCCTGCACTGCCTGTGGGGCCTGGTCTGCAAGTCAGGACAATGAGCTTACCGAGAAGTTCAGGATTTTTGGTGAAAAAGTCGGAATGGCATTTCAAATAAAGGATGATTTATTCGATTATCAGCAGAAAGGATTTATCGGAAAACCTACCGGAAATGATATCAAAGAAAAAAAATTCACTCTCCCACTGATTCACGCCCTCGAAGTCTGCCCGGAAAAAGAGCGAAAACATATTATCAGGACAATACGCAGGCATAATAATAACGCCAGCAAAGTACAGGAGGTTATTGGTTTTGCCCGCTCTTATGAGGGGCTTGAATACAGTGAAAAGCAAATGCTCGATTATCGTGACGATGCCATGGAAATTCTAGGAGATATGCCTGATAATCAACACAGAAAGTCTCTCCATGATCTGGTAAATTATGTGGTCGCCCGGAAAAAATAGGTTGGTGTATCCAAATTAAAATCATCCACCCGTTGACTTGAAATAATTTACCAAAATTGTAGCTTTTCCGGTACCAATGATTTTTTTCAACGATTCGAACCCTGCATTCCTTATCTTATCCACAGAATTATAATGAAGCAAAAGCCGCTGTTTTGTCTTCTCCCCAATTCCCTTTATTGTATCCAGTTCAGAACGTGTCATTGATTTGCGGCGAATATCGCGGTGAAATGCAATGCCAAACCTGTGTGCTTCGTTTCGAAGCTGCTGTATGATCTTTAAGGTTTCAGCATTTTTATCTATGTACAAAGGAACCTTATCCCCTGGAAAATATAATTCTTCCAGTTTCTTGGCCACACCTATGATTGCCATTTTCCCACGAAGGTTTAATTTTTCAAGACTTTTAACGGCAGCGCTTAACTGCCCTTTTCCTCCATCTATTACAATCAAATGAGGAAGTGCCTTGTTTTCATCCAGTAATCTTTGGTAACGCCTGAATATGATTTCCTCCATTGATGCAAAATCATCAGGCCCGCGTACGGTTTTCACATGATAATGTCTGTACTCTTTCTTGCTGGGTTTAGCATTTCGAAATACGACACAGGCAGCTACCGGGTCTGTTCCCTGCAAATTTGAATTGTCAAAACATTCAATATGTTTTGGCTGTACCTTCAATCTCAGGTCTTCCTTCATGGCTGCAAGGATCCGGGCCGTTCTGCCTTCCTCCTTTGATTGTATTACTTTTTTGTTGCGCTCCAATTGATAATACTTAGCATTTCTTTCACTGAGTTCAAGAAGATGCTTCTTGTCACCTTTCACCGGCACAACAAATTTTAAATTCTCCAGTGGTATTTCTATCCTTAACGGAACGATAATCTCCCTTGCATCACTCTTGATCTTCTGCCTTATATCAATAATTGCCAGTGATAACAAATCCAGTGTAGATTCATCCAGTTTCTTTCTTAACTCGACGGTATGAGCCTGAACAATTGCACCGCTGACAACCTTCAGATAGTTTACAAATGCAAAACCTTCTTCTTCCACTATCGAGAAAACATCAACGTTGTTTATCTTCTGATTTACGATAGTTGATTTGCTCCTGTACTTATCCAGAATATCAATTTTTGATTTAATTATCTGCGCTTCTTCAAACTTGTAATCAGCCGAAAAATTCTTCATCAATATTTTCAGCTGTGTTGATACCTGTTTAATGTTTCCTTTTAATATCAGGTGTACCTGTTCAATATATTCGCGATAATCTTTTTCAGTTTCCAGAGCTATGCATGGTGCTTTACAATTTCCCATGTGATATTCCAAACAAACCTTGTACTTTTTTCTTTCAATATACTCGCGGCCCAGGTTTAGCTTACAGGTTCTTAAAGGAAACAATTGCCGTATCATTTCTATGAGAGTTTTTACCATAACGACAGAAGTATACGGTCCATAATATACAGACCCATCCTGGATTAAATTACGAGTGTAAAAAACCCTCGGAAATGGCTCATTCTTAACACAAATCCATGGAAATGTTTTATCATCCTTTAATAAAACATTGTACCTGGGTTGATGTTTTTTTACCAGATTATTTTCCAGCAGTAACGCATCAGATTCATTTGAAACCACAATATGTTTGATACTGGCAATTTTTTTCACCAGCATCCTTATTTTAAAATTCTCCTTATTTGTTTTGGTAAAGTAGGAGGACACCCTTTTCTTAAGGTTCCGTGCCTTCCCTATGTAGAGATAATTTCCATACTTATCAAAATACTGGTATACACCAGGTTTGTCAGGAAGTACTTCAATTATCGATTTTAGGTAATTATATCGCTCATTCTCCAGCGACTTATTCATATTGCATTTTATTACATGCTGGCTTTCTCTCCAGTGTTTTGTCAGGCATTAACCTACTCTCCTTCAAATTGTACTATGGATGAAACGATTCTATTCTTTAACTTATCCTGCCCCTTTAGGTCAGAGAGTTCAATAACAAACAAACAACCTGATACAATACCTCCGCATTTTTCTATTAATTCACAAGAAGCATTTGCGGTCCCGCCTGTAGCTAACAAATCATCTACCACCAGATAACCTGCTCCATTTACAATGGCATCTACATGCACCTCCACCGTATCCCTTCCATATTCCAGCTCATAATCCACAGAATTAACTTTTCCAGGCAATTTCCCGGGTTTTCTAATTGGGATAAAACCTTTTCCCAGACTATTAGCCAAAACAGATCCAAAAATAAAACCCCTTGACTCTATCCCAGCCACAAAATCAAATACAGGAAACCCATTAGCATACGACACAAGGAATTCACAGGTCATTCGAAAAGCTACATCATCTTTTAACAATGTTGTAATATCTCTGAAAAGGATTCCTTTCTTTGGATAATCCGGAATAGTGCGAATCGAATTCCTTATAACACCAAGCCCTTTATTCTCCATTTAATCCAGTTTTCAAACAAATTCATTTTTATTGCACGAAATTGTTCCACGTGGAACATTTAATTATCTACCCATATAAACCAACAAAACACTAATGTCCGATGGCGACACTCCGCTAATCCTTCTTGCCTGCCCGATTGTTTTTGGCCTCACTCTGCTTAACTTTTGTCTTGCTTCTGTAGAAATTGAATTTAAACTATTATAATCAATACCATCATCTATTTTTATCTTTTCCAACCTCTTAATCTTTTCAGCCAGCTTCCTTTCTCGTTCAATATATCCAGCATACTTAATGCATATTTCTGCTGAATCAACGATCTCATCATCAGCAGTGAGCTGCAAAGTTCTGCTCAAAAAATCTTCGAATCCTGGAATATTTTTCCATATGTCCCTAATACCGATCTGTGGTCTTTCTATCAAATTAACACTTTTCATTTTCTGCTTCAATCCTGATGTCCCAAGATCCTTCATCCTTTCATTTACGTCCTCTGGAGAGACACTGGTTTCTCTTAAAAATGTAATAAGCCTGTCTCGTTTTTTTGTTTTTTCTTCCAAAACAACCACCCTTTTTTTGTCAGCAAGACCAGTTTCATTTGAAATTTTTGTCAACCTTTCATCGGCATCATCCTGTCGCAATAGTATCCTGAACTCAGCCCTTGAAGTAAACATTCTATAAGGTTCATCAACCCCTTTGGTAACCAAGTCATCGATTAACACACCTATATATGAATTATCTCTTTCAAGCAAAAATTCTTCTTCACCTCTTACTTTCTTATGGGCATTTATTCCTGCCATTATACCCTGTGCTGCCGCTTCTTCATATCCTGTTGTACCGTTTATTTGTCCCGCGAAAAACAGACCATTTACTAGTTTTGTTTCCAGACTGTGAAACAGCTGCGTTGGTGGATAGTAATCATATTCTATGGCATATCCAGGCCTGAAGATTTTTACAGCTTCTAAACCTTTAATCTTTCTTAGCGCCTCCAATTGTATATCCCATGGTAGAGAACTCGAAAATCCATTGATATAAAATTCATTTGTATTCAGCCCTTCCGGCTCTAGAAACAACAGATGTTGTTCCTTCTCTGCAAAAGTGACTATTTTATCTTCTATGCTTGGACAATACCTTGGGCCAACACTTTCTATGGTCCCATTGTACAATGGAGAATCCGCAAATCCTTTTTCGAGGATTTTGTGAGTTTCAGTATTTGTATATGCAATAAAACAGCTTTTATGAAAACTATAATCCACCTCGTATGGCAGAAATGAGAATTTCTTTCCATCATTATCCCCTTTCTGTTCTGTCATCATCGAGAAGTCAATCGTCCTACCATCAAGCCTGGCAGGTGTCCCTGTTTTCATTCGTCCAACCTCAAATCCATATTCCCTCAACTGCTCACTTAAACCGTAAGATGGAGGTTCTCCGGCCCTGCCACCTTTTTGCCGGTTTCGCCCTATGTGCATCAAACCATTTATAAATGTTCCGTTTGTGAGTATTACTGTTTCGCTTGTAAACGTTATGTCCATCATTGTCTTAACACCAGATACCCGTCCATCTTCAATGATCAGCCCCGTAACCATATCTTGCCAGAAATCAATACCCTGTATCCTCTCCAGTGTCTCCCTCCACATCAAAGAAAATTTCATTCTGTCACACTGAGCCCTGGGACTCCACATTGCAGGCCCTTTTGACTTGTTCAGCATCCTGAATTGAATCATTGTACCGTCAGTGACAATACCACTATACCCCCCGAGGGCGTCAATTTCCCTTACTATTTGTCCTTTTGCAATACCCCCCATGGCAGGATTACACGACATTTGTGCAATCTTTGTCATATCCATCGTGATCAGCAAAACACTCGACCCCATATTTGCAGCTGCTGCCGCCGCCTCACTCCCTGCATGACCCGCACCAACAACTATCACATCATACTTCGATATCATGTAAACAAGAATTTTTTACAAATTTACACAAATGAATTTTTAAAAGACCATTTGGTCCTTTTTTCTATATTTCAGGTGAGATAGTCAGGTAATGGTCTTCCATTTGCTGCATCAGTGATTTCTCCTTTTGGGTGCCATCCCCATATCCCAACAGGTGTAGTACACCGTGGACAATGACCCTTTTAAGCTCCTTTTTAAAAGTCACATCAAATTTCTCCGAATTTTCCCTGACACGCGTAACACTAATGAATAAATCACCTGCAATTACCTGATTTTCAGTGTAATCGAAAGTAATTATATCGGTAAGATAGTTCCTTGAGAGGTATTTATTATTAAGCTCTAATACATTGTTGTCTGAAGTAAGAACAATGTTGATCTGTCCAGGGCTGGCATGCTCCAGCACTATCAGATCCTTTAGCCATTTTTTTAGGAGATTTTTATTTTTTATTCCGGCCGATTCTTCTTTTTCATGAAAATGTATAGCCAATTTTTACAAATTAAATATTAAAGTGACTTTACTGCCGTTTTCCATAAAGTTTATATCGTCCGAAAGTTTTTCCATTAGGAATACCCCTCTACCATTTACTTTCTCAACATTTCCAGGTGCAGTAGGGTCCGGGATATCCTTATAATTGAAACCTTTTCCCTGGTCAGTTACCACGAGCTCCAATCTGTTATCATCCCAGGTAAACGCCAGATTAACATCTTTATTCTCATCCAGTTTGTTACCATGCAGTATAGCATTATTGGCCGCCTCCAATGTTGCGATCAGTACATTTCCATACACCTCAGAACTCATGCTGCAAGCAGTTGAAATTTCATCGACCATCTTTTCAACTTCTCTCAGGTTTTCAATTCTGGATGTAATATTTAGTACTCTCTCCATACCAGGATAATTCATTAACATGCTTTTTATACTGCAGAAATGAGGCTAGGGTTACCTTTTTCCATTGCTAAAATATAATAATTTTTCCAAACTTTTATTTACTACTCAACCAATCTTCAGGGTTCTGTTTGTTTAATTCTTTCCATATCTCAATATGAAGCATCGTTGAGTTTGATTCTTCTTCCGTAAATA
>RCNB010001479.1_pt1 | contig 14763 bp, 13 predicted proteins | sample 2041321 | NCBI WGS metagenome assembly RCNB01 (sample SAMN09708232, study PRJNA481090) | Marine sediment metagenome, whole genome shotgun sequencing project. | reverse complement strand
TGTAATACCTCCTTATTTGTTTAATCAAGTTTTCTGCTTATACACAAAACTCCAGTAACCCATTTAAAAACTGGCCATATTAGGCTCTAAGTTTTTGGAAATATTGGTATAAATAATTTTTCAAGTAACGGAAGCACCCTTGAAATTAATTGCATTATAATTCAATAGCTTACATCTATTTTGGAACCGCAACTGGAGTATTCTGGATAAGCGAATTAAGTTTAATAAATCATTTCACTAGATTTTCGAATTATATTGCACTGTTTCTGAATTGTCAACACCAAAATGGATACAAAAAAATGGACATAGGTCGAAGGAAGTTTTTTCATGCAGCTAGATATGTTGAAGAGCAAAATCGTGTCGTAAACAACTACACGTGCAAAGGGTGGTTTTGTTTCTTCCGGAAGGATGAAACAAAAGAGGCACGAAAGTGCCAATAGTTTACCTTTGCGGCCCCGTGAGAAACACGGGGGTTTCAAAGCAAACAACAAGTGTTGCAGCAAGGATTTGAAAGCACTAAAGTGCTTTCCGGTAGATTAATTTGATATAATATACATGACTTACGGCTGCGCCTTAAAGTCATGAGCCGGGCAAGCCGCAGTAGATTGCTACTGCAAATTCTGGGTTTAATTCTATCTTGTCTTGCCTGAAATAACTGTTTGAATTATACTCAAATTTAGATTATTATTGCTTTGTTCGCATACTGTTAAACATATAAGCATAAAACCTTTTCAATCTGATGCATACGGGACAAACAATGAATGAAACGACGATTCTACAAAATTTAGAAGCAATCGCAGAAAAACTGGATGTTAAAGTAAATTATGAGAATCTCAGGAAGAGACACGTCTTCTCAAAAGGGGGCTTTTGCAGGCTGAAAGAAGATAAGATAGTCATCATTGACAACACACTTAACTTATCAGAAAAGATAGATGTATTAGCAGATGCATTAAGCCAGCTTGACCTTGAAGATATTTATATGCCACCAGTGGTAAGGAAAATACTAGACAGAAAAAGTAATATGAACATTTCTTCTGATCAAAGCCACAACCAACAAGATGAAACCAAACCAGAAGAATAAAAAAGGGGTGGAGCTTAGATTTTGAGCAACTTGAAAAGATATATAAACCTCTACGAAAGCGGAGAATTGGACGAGAGGATAAACGTCCTGGAGGAACTATTAACTCACTGTTGCCTCTGCCCCTGGGAGTGCAAAGTCAATCGTAAGAAGGGTGAGACAGGAATCTGCCAGGCAGGTTATGATCTCACAGTAGCCAAAGCCCTGCCACACTTTGGGGAAGAACCTGTTCTAACAGGTAACAACGGCTCAGGCACCATCTTTTTCACGCATTGCAATTTGAGATGCCAGTTTTGCCAGAATCATCAGATCAGCCAACAGCACCTGGGCTATCCAATGGATTCAGAGCAGTTAGCCAATGCCATGATTTCGCTGCAGGGAAAAGGGTGTCATAATATCAACTTTGTCTCCCCCACACACTTCTTGCCTGTAATCATTAAAGCTCTCAAAAAAGCTGTATCAAAAGGTCTCACCTTACCCCTCGTTTACAACTCCAATGGTTACGAGAGAGTAGAAATATTAAAACTCTTAGACGGCATCATCGACATTTATCTGCCAGACGCTAAATACGGAGACGATATACGGGCTCAAGAACTCTCTAAAGCAAAACACTACACACAGCACAACATCTCCGCGCTGAAGGAAATGCACCGACAAGTTGGATATCTTAAAACAAATGAGAAAGGTATTGCTGAAAGGGGGATCATCATTCGCCACCTGGTTCTCCCCCATAACCTTGCTGAAACAGAAAAGGTTTTAAAATTGATAAAAGAACATATCGGAACAGATGTTCACATCAGTCTTATGGGTCAATACTTTCCCACCTATCTTGCTTTTAAAAATGGAAAAATCAACAGAAAGCTCACAACACAAGAATATCAACAATGCCTGAAGCTTTTGGACAAATACGGATTTGAAGATGGTTGGTGTCAGGAGCATGAGGATATTCAGGAAACATTTGTTCCTGATTTTGCCAGGAAAGTATCGTGGAATTGAAAGAAAAGATATATTTAGAAAGCCTGGGGTGTCCTAAAAATCTTGTAGACAGTGAGGTTATCGCAGGATGCCTCAGAAAAAGTGGGTACACATTTACTACCTCTAAAGAAGAAGCAGCTATCATTATCGTCAACACGTGTGCATTTATTAAGGATGCTACTCAAGAAGCAATTGATACCATCTTCAAACTAGCAACATTGAAAAAGGATGGGGTGTGCCGAAAGCTTGTTGTTGCCGGTTGCCTCCCTCAAAGATATGGGAAACAGCTCATTAAAAAACTTAAAGATGTAGATCTTTTTGTTGGCGTTGGTGAGTTTCCTAAAATAGGCGAATTTCTTAAAGAAGAAAGAGTTGAACATTCACCTCCTGCCCTACATATCAGGGCACCCACTTTCCTTTTGGATCACAACACTCCACGCATTCTTTCTACTCCCAACCACACTGCCTATGTAAAAATTGCCGAAGGATGCTCTCACCGTTGTTCCTTCTGTACCATTCCCACCATAAAAGGTCCCTACCAAAGCAGATCCCCCGAATCCATCATTACAGAAGTTAAAAATCTCGCAGAAAAAGGCACTAAAGAGATAAATCTTATTGCACAGGATACCACCTTCTATGGGAAAGATCTTACCAACAAAAAAGATCTAGCTTACCTCTTGAAGCAGCTTGCTAAGATTGAAAGTATAGAGTGGATTAGAATGCTCTACTGCCATCCTGACCACTTCTCTCACAATTTGATTACTACTATTAAAGAAGAGGAGAAGATATGTAACTATATTGACCTGCCTCTCCAGCACATAAGTGATGATATCCTGAAAAGGATGGGAAGAAGCAAAGATAGCACAACGATTAGGAAACTTACAAAAGAGATAAGAGAAAACATTCACAACCTCTGGATACGGACAACCTTCATGGTCGGTTTTCCCGGGGAAACAGAAAAGGATTTTAATATCCTTATGGACTTCGCTAGAGAGGTGGAATTTGAACACCTGGGAGCTTTCAGATATTCTGATGAAGAGGGAACAAAAGCATACAGACTTAAAGGGAAAGTACCTGCTCATGTAATTGAAGAAAGATACCACACCCTGATGTCTACACAATCACACATTTCTTTAAAGAAGAATAGAAGATTAATAGGATCCCTTCAAAGAGTATTAATAGAAAGCTTCAATGAAGAAAACGATATGCTCTTAGGAAGAACCTTTTTTCAGACTCCGGATATCGACGGAATTGTTTACATTACTGAGGGAGAAGCTGCCATCGGTGATATGGTCGAAGTAAAAATCACTGATGCTTCAGAATATGACCTCTTTGGAGAAATTCTCCGGGTTTGACCTCCAATTTTTACGAGTTAAACAAACCAATATTATATTTTACCATGAGAGGACTTTTAGAACTTTTCCTTTAACAATTCCTTTACCCTACTCTTCCACCGCTTAGCATCAACTTCTATTTTAAGATTAGGCACTATTTCGAGAGCTTTTTGTAGTTGCTCTTTTGCCAGTTCTTTTTCTTCATCTTTTAGATACGATTCAGCTAAATAGACATGACCACGGATGTTCGTGGGAGCAGAATCAACTGCTTCTTCTAAATATCCAATAGATTTTTTTATATTTCGCTTGGGCCAGGGAAGTTTATACCAGTATCTCCCCACAGCTCTTAAAGGTCCAGCATAATCATACATCTTGTCAATCTCGAGAGCTTTGCCTATGTGCTCCTCATAGTCGGGGCCCAAACCTTTGGCTAATGCCTTAATGATACTTATACCTATGCTATACTGGGCCAGGGACAGTGTATAGTAGTAATGCCCTTCAATCCCCTGCGGGTTTAGTTCCAATGCCTTTTTTGCATATTGCATACCCTCTACACCTCTTTCCTTATGGCGATCCCTCATCACCTTGGTCTCGGGGAGCATATCTCCCAGAAAAGAGTAAGCACGTGCGATTTTCCAACAGGCTTCATAACTATTCGCATCTGCTTCCAGCACCTTCCCATAGGGAATAATAGATGCCTCAGCATTTTCTAACACTCCCCTTTCTTCCCAAAGTGCATCCCCCTCACGCATAAAGGAAGAGGTGTCTTGAGAAAGAATTGGGAAGGGAACAATCAGTACGAAAAGAATCCCTACTATAAACTGTAATATCTTCATTTATTCATCCCTGTTTAACGATAGCTCTTGTAGTTTCCCAGAAGTGGGAATGCCGTTTTCATCCCACCCTCTCTCTTGATAATAATCCTTGAGCATCTTCTCCTGGTCAGGCAAATAACCTTTCGTTCCCCCATCTGTGATGGGATGGGTTAGAATTCTTTCAGGCAAAACATCATCCTTCCTGGATATTCCACATTTAACATTAATTAATCTTTTGAGATTAAAAGACCTCTCACCTGTTTTCATCATTTCATCCAGTTTAAGATCCCACCCTGTAGCACAACGCAGCAAAGAAACAACATGGTGAGAACGAAAATCACCATATAAGGCAAATTTACAGATTCCTGCTGATTCTACTACCTCACAGAAATCCTGGAATATCTTGGTTAACCTGCCCTTCCCTTCTGGCGAAAAGCGATCTCCTGGATCATCAAGTCCTATAGCAGGAAAGGTAAGCCCCCTCTCAACCCAGAAGGTAGGAGCCTGAATGTGACACGCACCACGATTAGATGTACCATACGACACTGCCCAACTGGCAAAAGCACGGGGATCGTGCATAGGAAGTTCCAGCCCCTTTATATGAAAGGCAAACTGTTCTGCACCTTTCCCTATCTTTACAGCTGCCCTTTTACAGCCTTCTGCTAAAATATTGCCAAATCCTTCTCTTCTGCCAATCTTCTCAACCATTCTAACAATGGAATCGGCATTACCCCAAGCAAGCTCTATTCCATCAGTTTCTTCTTTTGTGATCAACCCCTCTTCATAACACTCAAAAGCAAAAGCTATAACAGCCCCAGTGGAAATAGTATCCAAACCATATCGATTACAAAGATCGTTAGCCTTAGCTATCGCAGGCAAATCATCATTTAAGCAAAGAGGGCCAAAAGCGGCTGCCGTTTCATACTCAGGACCTTTACCTTTGAGACCTTTATAAGGTCCTTCTCTAAGCTCAATTAATCTCCCACAACCGATAGGACATCTTTTGCAAGCAGAGCGACCTGTTAAAATAGTTTCTGCCATAATCTGACCCGAAACCTTATGGCACCCCTCCTCCCAGAAACTCTGTTTCCAGTTTTTAACAGGTACATCACCAAATTCATGAAATGGATCCATACCACCAGCAGTCCCATAGTCCCCAAGATATTTGCCAGCTGTTGATTCTCTTGCAAGCTTTACCAATTCCCCAGATAATTGACGGAGTTCTTCCAGTCTTGCTACTTTAACCTCTTTTGTTCCCCGAACTGCTATTGCCTTGAGATTTTTAGAGCCCATCACTGCACCTATGCCGCAACGAGCTGCTGCCCTTCCATGATCATTAATGATAGCTGCAATACGAGACAGCTTCTCACCTGCAGGTCCTATGCAGGCAACTCTGATATTTCTATCACCTAACTCTTCCCTGATATCATCTTCAGTCTCAATAGCATCTTTTCCCCAAAGGTGACGTGCATCTTTTATCTCAACCTTAGTATCCTTAATCAACAGATAAACAGGTCTATCTGCTTTCCCATCAAGAATAATTCCATCCAACCCCGCTGCCTTAAGCTCCGGTCCCCAGAAGCCACTTGCATGTGCCTCTCCCCAAATATTTGTCAGGGGAGATTTTGCACACACGGAATACCTTGAACACAGGGGAGCAGGAGTCCCTGTTAAAGGACCCGTAATAAAAACCAACCTGTTCTCAGGGCTAAGGGGGTCAATTCCCCAGTTCATCGAAGACAAAATATGAGCAGCCAATCCGCCTCCACCCAGGTAATGCTTAGCAATATTTTCATCAAGATTTTTAATTGATCTGATAGTAGAATTTAAATCCACATGGAGAAGTTTTCCAGTAAAACCAAACATACGTCCCTCCCGCATAACATTGAACCACAAAGAAACACTAAAGGAAAAACAAAAATTAAAACAACATCCAACATCAAGTATCCAGTTAAGTTTTGGATTTTGATTCCACAATCCCTGGCCCAGACCGAACTTTATTGGAATAAGCCTTGAAGCTTCTATTACAGAATATCAACAGCAGCAATGGTACTCTACAAGTCGCACCAGGGCGGGCCGCAATCGTCTAATCCAACATCTTATTTCTCACATCTCATATCCCATATTGCACATCCTTGGATTCCGCAATCCGAAATCAGAAATCCGCAATCGTCTAATTACCTAATCCCTTAATCAATTTACTTACAATTCCATATTAGCACATTTTTCATTCATCTCATTAGAGATATTTTAAGATCCTTAATTTTTTCCCATGAACCATTTTTCTATTGACAATTTTAAAGGTTTTACCTAAAATCACCCTTCAAAAAAGAATTACCTATAAAAACATTGAACTTCTCACTCACACAAAATCCCTTGGTTATATCAACCATAACTTCTTTCTAAAACGAATAAAAAACTATGATCACTGCTAGCAATCTATCAAAAAATTTCGGACCCACTGTTGCATTAAAAGACGTCTCCTTTGAGGTTAAAAAGAGTGAGGTCTTGGGGTTCCTCGGACCCAATGGCGCTGGCAAAACTACCACTATGCGCATCCTTACCTGTTACCATCCTGCAGATTCAGGAACTGCAACTATTGCCGGATTTGATGTGTTTGACGATCCACTGGAAGTACGAAAACTGATCGGTTATCTTCCTGAAAACAATCCTCTTTATATGGATATGGGAATAGTGGACTATCTTGAATTTATTGCAAAAGTTAGAGCTATTCCTCCATCAAAAAGAAAAGATCAGATAAGACATGTTGTAGAACTCTGTGGTCTGCAAAAAGAGCTGGGGAAAGACATAGGTGAGCTTTCTAAAGGTTTTCGCCAAAGAGTTGGACTGGCTCAAGCCTTAATCCATGATCCTGATATCTTAATCCTTGATGAGCCTACCATTGGTCTTGATCCCACACAGATTATAGAAATTCGAGAGTTGATTAAAAAAATAGGCAAAGAAAAAACCATCATTTTAAGCTCTCATATCCTTCCAGAAGTTTCAGCTACTTGTGACCGTATTATTATCATTCACCAGGGAAAAATAGTAGGAAGTGGAACCCCCGAAGAGATGGCGAGCAAGTCTAAAGGGGGAGAAATTATTTACGTTACCATCAGAGGTCCTCTGCAGGAAATTCAATCCAAGCTGGAGGCCATGGAAAAAATAAAAGGGTTTAAAAAGATTGGTGAGAAAGAGAATGGCCTTAATCAATTCGAAATAAAAAGTGATGTTGGGGTAGATTTAAGCGAGGAACTATTTTTTCTGGTTGTCCAGAATGGATGGAGTTTAACAGAATTGCATCAAGAAACAGCCAATTTAGAAAATATCTTCCTTCAACTTACTACGAAAGAAGCTTAACAAAATGCGAAATATTCTTGCTATTTTTCAAAAAGAGTTTAAGAGCTATTTTAATTCTCCTATCGCCTATATTTTTATTATCACTTTTATCCTTTTCTCGAGCTGGCTCTTCTTTCGAACTTTTTTCCTTATAGGCCAGGCTCACATGCGACCCCTTTTTGGAATCCTACCCTGGCTTTTTCTCATCCTGGCACCGGCTATCACGATGCGAGCGTGGGCAGAAGAAAAAAAACTGGGAACCATGGAAATTCTCATGACACTCCCAATTAAGGACTATGAAGTTGTTCTTGGAAAATTCTTCTCAAGTTTTCTCTTTATGATCACAGCAGTTTTCCTCACCTTTCCACTGCCCCTTACCGTTTATGTTCTGGGGAATCCCGACACTGGTACCATCATAGGTGGTTACCTCGGGGCATGTTTAATGGGTGGAGCATATTTGGCCATCGGTCTCTTCATATCTTCCCTTACAAAAAATCAGATAATCGCCTTTATCGTCAGCATTGTTACCTGTTTTGCTCTACTGGTTATAGGAGAAGATTTTGTTCTTATGTCCACACCAAACATGCTGGCTCCCATCTTCACCTATCTTGGTTTGGGTACTCACTTTGAAAGCATTAGCAGGGGTGTTATAGATTCTCGTGATCTTATTTATTATTTTTCCGCAATTGGGTTTTTTCTCTTTCTCAACATTCTTACAATTGAGAGCAGAAAATGGAAGTAGGAAGTCATTCATCAAGACGTCTGAAGTACAGCACTAACTATATTGTTCTAGTTCTTATCGTTCTGGGAATTCTTGCCGTTCTCAACTTCTTTTTTCTCCGACACTTCTCCAGAATTGACCTTACTCAGGACAAAAGATATACGCTCACTTCGTCTACGAAAGAGATGCTGTCCAATCTTGATGATATCGTCAACATCAAACTCTACTTCTCAAAGAAACTTCCTCCCTATCTGGTCAATCTGAAAAGAGAGGTTACCGATATCCTGGATGAATACAAAGCTTACTCTGGTGGAAAGCTGTCTGTCAAATTCGTCGATCCAACAGAAAATCCCAAGTTACAACAAGAGCTCAGATTTATAGGCATCCCCCAGGTTCAATTAAACATTGTCGAGAAAGATCAACTGCAACTCACCAATGTTTATTTCGGTATCGCCATCTTCTATGCTGATAATAAAGAAGTAATTCCCTTTATAAGTGACACCCGAAACCTTGAGTATGATCTCACATCCTCTATCGTTAAAGCAACACGCACAGAAACGAAGACGGTAGGTATTTTCACAGGTAAAGAAACGAATCCTTTTGAAGACTACCAGGCAGCAAAACAACTTCTTGAAAACCAATACAAAGTCGAGCAGATTGAGTTAAAAGAAGAAGATGAAATATCAGACGATGTTGATACTCTGATTATTGCAGGTCCCCATGACCTAAAAGACGTTCACAAATATGAGATTGACCAATTCCTGATGCGTGGTGGAAAAATTGTTTTCCTCATAGACACAATAGATATAAAGGAAGGGTTACAAGCCACTTCTTTTAAACCAGGCATTAATGATCTTTTAGAACACTATGGGATCGAAATAGAGCAAAATATGATTCTTGACCGCTCCAATGCACCTGCTGCCTTCCGAAGCGGCTTTATGACCTTCCAAATGCCCTATCCCTTTTGGGTAAAAGTAACCAGTGAAGGTTTTGCATCTGATAATCCTGCAGTTAGCAATCTTGAATCACTTGTCCTGCCCTGGACCAGTTCTATCAAAATACTGGAAGGAAAAGTAGATGGATTAACTATAACCGAACTTGCAAAATCCACTCCATACGCATCAGCGCGCAAAGGATTTTACACACTAGACCCTCAACAGACATTCTACAGTCCAGGGATTAAAACCGAAACTTACCTTCTAGCTCTCACAGCTTCCGGCAAATTTAAAAGCTTTTATGCGGACAAACCTGTTCCCACCCTGGAAACAAAGGAAGATAAGGAAAAAACTGAGACACCAAAGGAAACAGTAAAGGAAAGTCCCGAAACTCGGATTATTGCAATTGGTAATTCACGATTTATCACCAATGATGTAATAACTCAATTCAAGGATAACCAGGTTTTTTTCCTCAATATTATCGACTGGCTTACCCTGGGTGAAGATTTGATAGGCATTCGTTCTCGCGGGGCCACTGATCGACCCATTAAGGAAACGACAGAATACATAAAAACCCTGATTAAATCTATTGACACTTTTGGAGTTCCACTATTACTAATACTGTTCGGGCTGCTCTATTTCTACTTCAGAAGAAGAAAGAAAAAGCGACAAGCTCTTATGTGGTAGCTGAACTCAAGCTTACAAAACTTCTTTTCAACAAATGATTCGTGGCCATAGGATGGGATGCTATTAACAAAACGATACTGGATACCTGATGCTGGATACTGGATAAAAATTATACATCCAGAATCTAGTATCCAGAATCCAGTATCTCGTCCGCTATAAGGTGGCAAATTATTTGTACCCGTATCCTGTTTTTCATACTATATCTTCTTGTCATTCGTAAGTGAGGTTGCATGAAAGTTAGAACCACCGTTATTCTTTTCGGAATTTTCATAATTCTTTTCGTCTTCGTCTACTTTTTTGAAGGGCCATTATCAAAAAGAGACCAAAGGAAGGATAAGGAAGCAACTACCCTCTTCCCTGATTTCAAAAAAGATAAAGCAACAAAGATTGAGGCAAAAAGCTCAACTCAAGAGGTGTCACTGGAAAAGAAGGAAGAAGGCTGGTTGATTAGCAACACTGATGGTTTTACTGCAGACCCAAAATTGGTAACGACCGCGCTGGATGCAGTTAAAAAATTCACTCGCGATAACATAGCTTCCAAAAATCCAGAAAAACAGGAGCTCTTTGAAGTTACCAAGAAAAAAGGATTGGAAGTTAAAGTGTCGGACGTAGACGAAAATATCCTGGCACATTTTTACATAGGAAAAACAGGCCCTGACTTTTTCAGCACCTATCTACGGAAGGAAGGCTCTGAAGAGGTATTACTGGAAGGAGGCTATGTAAAATCTACATTTGACAAATCTGTCGAAAACTGGAGAGATAAAACCATTTTTGATTTCCCGGCGGAAACCATATCACAACTCACCTTAAAAACACCCGAAGACGAAATTGTACTTAAAAAAGACGAAAACGGTGATTGGCAAATTACCAAACCCGAGAAATGTAAAGCCCAAAAAGAGATGGTTGTAAATATTGGAACTACCCTTGCTTCCCTTAAGGCTATTGGCTTTGCTGAGGACTATAACCTCGAAACGTACCAGCTTGATATACCCCAGATAAAAATCACTGCAATTCTAGGAGATAAAGAAGAGAAACAACTCCTCATAGGTAAAAAACAAGAAGAGCAATCTCAGTATTACGTCAAAAACCAGGCAAAGAAAACTATCTTCCTTATCGGCAAACACCAGATTGATAAAATCAACAAATCCCTTGATGATTTGAAGAAAGAGGTGAAAGAAGAAAAGGAAGAAAAAGATAAGAATGCAGAGGGAGTAAAGACTGAACCCCACAAGGAAGAAATAAAAGATAAAAAAGAAGACAGCAATTCCTAACCCTGCCCCTTTAATCCAGGATATTTATTTCGTGAAGCTTCGCCTCAAACCGACGAGGCTTCGCGATACTGGATGCTTGATACTGGATAAAAGATGTTAGTTTTTTTTGCCATAATCCAGAATCTAGCATCCAGCATCACTTTGCATAAGTGTAGCCTTAAAAAACTTGACTCATTTGTTAAGTTTTCAGACTATAATAGATGGCTAGTGTGTATTTCATCCAGTCTTACTTTTTGTAACATTCCATCCTGTATTTACCAAATCACTTGGCAAAAAAAATCCTAAGTAAACAACCAAGAAGAAAATGAAAGAAGAGAAAGTTTATTTTTCAACATCCGCTGGCAAACTGGCGGGAATCATCCATCATCCTGATAATTTAAGTTCAAGCTGTGTCATTGCCTGCCACGGTTTATATAGTGATAAGGAAAGTGATAAATTTATTGCAATAGGAAAATGTTTTGCCAAAGAAGGTATTACTGTTTTAAGATTTGATTTCAGAGGATGTGGTGAAAGCGAAGGGCTAATCGAAGACACAACCATTACCGGAAGAAAAGAAGATCTTAATGCGGCTCTTTCTTTTATCAGAATGCATAATCCATCGATCGCTCAAAACATTGGTCTCCTGGGAAGCAGCATGGGGGGATACATCTCTTTGCTTGTCGCTTCCTATGAAAAAACCATGAAAGGTGTCGTTGCCTGGGCAACACCTTTCACTTTTGATGGTTTAAGAAAAGCAATTGATAGCAGCAACTCACCCCGGCTCAAGGAAGGTTTCTATCATGATGCAAAACACTACGATGCTGCTAATTTTGTTCCCCGGGCAAACAATACCATGCTCATCCATGGAGACAGTGATGAAACCGTACCCTTGGATCATGCAAAAAGATTGTATCAATCAGTAAAAGAACCCAAGAGGTTAGAAATCGTAAAAGGTGCAGATCATACCTTCAGCAACCTCAAACTGCGTGAAAAAGCCATTAGCTATAGCCTTAACTGGTTTAAACAATACCTTCCTTCCTGATACCTGGTCTATTTTCAATTTCTTCCATCCAGTATCCAGTATCGTTATTATAACTTTATTCATTTTTCTTAACACGAAACTCGCAACTCGCAACTTTCACTAGGTAAACACCATACTGGAAAATGTTACTACTGAGCTGCCGTTAGGCTCCAAAGATTGCTGGTAGTTAAAAAGTTTTCCCTCCTCTGCGTCCATCACTCTAAGCAATGTATAGATGGGTGGGAGGCCACAGATTTTTCTGCTATCCTTTTCTCTCTGAACAAAGTCGCAAAATCCATCGGCATCCATTCTCTCCACATAGGCAAGCATTTTTCGATCTTCGCTTTCGATATTTTGAAGAGAAGCTGGTGAAGGAGGAGAGGGATCACCAAAACGTAAGCCAACGTGAGCAAGATCAGCACTGGCAACAAAACATGTTTGGTAGTCACATTCCGCTACTGTTTCTCTTAAGGCATCGATGAAATCAGACAGATGTGGCTTCTTCTCAAGAGTAACATCCTGAGTAATCACATCGTAGAACGAACCACAAAGAATGGGAACAACCTTAAAAGGCTTTTTGTGCCGATAGAGATAATTGAGAAATACCAATTGAAATTCTATGGTATGTTCTGTTTTGTGAACGATTTCATTCTCGAACAGATTGAAATGCACCTTCCTCTCCAATGATTCAATAATATCTCGCTCTGTATTGATTACTCCAAAGGGTGTCTCAAAATTCTTCTTGGTTAGAACAAAAGGATTTTTTGTTGGAGGATGGACTGTTCCTAAAACAACAAACAGATCTGGATCAGGGGATTCTACCAATTCTTTATAAGCCCATGCATAACAGGGGCCACCCCTCTGGAAATCGATATGAGGTGCTATGATTCCTTTGACAGGGTTCTTGCTTTGACCAGGAATAGCTTCACCTGGACCCTGAGGGGAAGTAAAAAACCCGTTCAACTGTTGAATCAACTTTTCGGGGTCGGACTCGTAGCTTTCCCCCGCAAAAACTGCAGGACGAAGATCTGTTTTTCTAAATTCTTCCTCCATCTTTTTACGATATGCATCATATTTTTCACTCTCCAAGAGATAATTATCATCAAGATATTTAATGATTTCCTCCAGACGTTCTGTAAAAATCATCTCGCCATATTTTCTCATATATTCTGCTTTGATATCCAGGAGTGAACGCTTCCCATCAAAAAGGCTAATAATAAAAAAGACAGGTGGCGGTACAACAACTATTTTATCACTCATGCTTGATGGGTCTCTCAGGCCAATGACTTTCTGGCCAGAGTGTTCCAAAGGAAAAGCATCAATATTTATCAGTTTGGGATATTCCATCTTATCAATACTCCTGTGTTGTGAAAATCGAAGGCTATCTTTTAAACACATTCTTTACACGATTTACAATCTCTTCAAAATGAAGCAGGACGTGAATTGCAGCAAGAGAAAGAGTGAAGTAAGCACTAAACTTATGAATAGTCGTTCGATGCAGATCAAGCTTAACCTGAATGAACCCGCTTATTCCGGTACTCATCAGCATCAGGATAAGGAAAAGACATATGATAAGACAGACATCTGATTTTTTCACAGAGTTCCTACTGCATAAAGGTAAAGGGTCGCTTCTGACTTCCCATCAATACCAATTAATTTATTGATATCGTCATCGTAAAAAGCACCAATCCCCACGGCACCTAAACCCAAAGAGGCAGATTGGAGCGCAATGTTTTGTCCTATATGTCCAGCTTCTATATAGGCATAACGATAGCCACGCTCCTCATACTTCCAGGTAACTCTTCTGAAAATAGCAGTCAGTATGAAGGTAACATCAGATTCTCCTGCCATCTCCTGATCAAGCGCACATCCTGTTATCTTCTTGCGAAAATCTCCCTTTTGTATCAATTCCAAACTATGGTCAGTCACTGCGTAGTGATAGATACCCCTTTCAAGCCCTGCTGCGTTATTAACAACAATATATATTTCTATGGGATACAATGCACCCGCTGAGGGAGCAGTGCGTAACATCAAATCTAGATCCTGACCAGTTATTCCCTGAGCAGCAAAGAGGAGCTGAGAAAGAACATTAAGTGATACCAACTTATCACTATAGTCTCTAATAGATCTCCTGGCGCGTAACGCCTCTTCCAAAGAGAGCCCTTCATAAACTGGTTTAGGCAGTTTAAACTTTTTGGCTTTCGGATATTTTTTATAGAGAGGGGGTTGAGATTCCCACTTAAGAACAGACCCCAAGACATTGAGTAGGGTATGCCTGGTTTTTTGGTGGAAGAGTTGACCAATAGAAGATGAAGAGACAGTCTTTGAATCAGCAAATAAATGGGAACACAGAAAAGAAAGGAATGTAAGTAGTATTACGAAAAAAAATATCTTATACTTTTCCATATCTACCTCACTTTCTGTGATCAGCACAGTTGATTGAAAAAGGGAACTTGCTTTTAAACGTGAAAACAATCTATAATTTTTGAAAATTTATGTCAACAGCAAAGGATTCAAGATGCCCCTTGCCCCCTTGAATACCTGACCCTTACTTGACATTCAACAATTGACGGTACGACAACGCACAGAAATTTCAACCATTCTAAGA
>RCNB010001478.1_pt1 | contig 14769 bp, 14 predicted proteins | sample 2041321 | NCBI WGS metagenome assembly RCNB01 (sample SAMN09708232, study PRJNA481090) | Marine sediment metagenome, whole genome shotgun sequencing project. | reverse complement strand
CGCCAAGCTGTTGATTTGTCCGCCTTTTCCGTATCTAGCCGCGGTTGCCACGCAGATTGCCGGCAGCAGGGTCGCGCTCGGCGCGCAAAACGTGTCAGAACATGAGTCCGGCGCGTTCACTGGCGAGGTCGCGCCAGCAATGCTGCAGGACATCGGCTGTGAGTACGTGATCGTCGGGCATTCCGAGCGGCGTGCCTTATATGGTGAGACCAGCTTTGCGGTTGCTGCGAAGTTTAAAGCTGCCCTGGACGCGGGTCTTAAGCCGATTCTGTGTGTGGGCGAAACGCTGGAGCAGCGCGAGAGCGGCGGTACAGAGTCGGTTGTCGAAGTGCAGCTCGGAGCGGTAATCGACAAAGTTGGTATCGCGGGATTTAAGTCTGCCGTTGTCGCGTATGAGCCGGTCTGGGCGATTGGCACCGGTGTTACGGCGAGCCCGGAGCAGGCTCAGGATGTACATCGTCATATTCGGGGCGTGATGGCCGGATACGACGCGGAAGTAGCTGAGTCGATACAAATTCTGTACGGCGGCAGCATGAAAGGGGAGAATGCGGCAGGATTACTTGCCATGCCGGATATTGATGGCGGGCTTATCGGTGGTGCGTCACTTAAAGCGGGCGACTTTTTGGCGATCGCAGAAGCGGCCGCTCAGGTTTGAGGAAGAAATGGACACGATTCAAAAAGCAGCACTTATCACACACACAATCATAGCCCTGAGCATTATTGCCCTGGTCTTGTTGCAACGCGGCAAGGGTGCCGATGCTGGCGCGGCGTTCGGTGCTGGTGCCTCGGGCACAGTATTCGGCGCGCGCGGTTCCGGCAGTTTCTTCTCACGAGCTACAGCGATACTGGCGACAGCATTTTTCGCCAGCAGCCTCACACTCGCTTATCTCAGCAGCCAGCGTTCAGCGGGGCCGGAGAGCTTGCTCGAGGACGCAGCCATTGTCGAGGAGCAGACTGAGGAAGCGCCGGTCATTAGTGAAGAGACGCCGGTTTCAGACATGCCATCTCTGGAGTTGTCGGACGACGAACCCGCAATTCCAGCCCTCGAAGAAGACGTTCCTGCAGAAGATCAGGGGCAGTAAGTCCGGTAAACTTGTAGTACACGCTCTGGTGGTGGAATTGGTAGACACGCTGTCTTGAGGGGGCAGTGGCGCGAGCCGTGCGAGTTCGAGTCTCGCCCAGAGCACCAAACAACAAAAAAGTAGTGGGTCACCCCGCACAAGGGGGTATTCAAAGCGCGCTACGCTGATACAATGTCGCGCTAATTTAGGGGCGAACTGGCGCACCGGATCTCAGGCGAACATGCTGCAAGAATACTTTCCCATTTTGGTCTTCCTTGGCGTTGCGACAGGCATTGGTCTGTTGTTGCTCGGGCTGGGCTTCCTGATTGGCAAGGGTAGTAAGGACGCCGCGAAACTATCGCCCTACGAGTGCGGTTTCGAAGCCTTCGAAGACACTCGCACCAAGTTTGATGTTCGCTACTACCTGGTCGCCATTCTGTTCATTATTTTCGATCTGGAAATCGCCTTTCTGTTCCCATGGGCAGTGTCTCTCGACACGGTCGGGCATTTCGGACTTCTCGCGATGGGGCTGTTCCTTGCAATACTCGTCGTAGGCTTCATTTACGAGTGGAAGAAAGGGGCTCTCGAGTGGGATTAACGAACACGGCCGAGGCCACTGACGTAACGACCGTTGAAACAGCTGAAGCGTCCGGCGAGAGCCTGCAGAAAAAAGGGTTCGTCGTTACGAGCGTCGATTCGGTGATGAACTGGGCGCGTACCGGCTCGCTTTGGCCGATGACTTTCGGTCTGGCGTGTTGTGCTGTCGAGATGATGCAGGCAGGAGCGTCACGTTACGACCTGGATCGATTCGGCATAATCTTTCGCCCGAGCCCACGGCAATCTGACTGCATGATCGTCGCTGGTACCTTAACGAACAAAATGGCACCGGCACTTCGTAAGGTCTATGACCAGATGCCAGAGCCACGTTGGGTGGTCTCGATGGGTTCCTGTGCCAACGGTGGCGGTTACTACCACTATTCCTACGCGGTTGTGCGGGGCTGTGATCGCATTGTCCCCGTTGATGTCTACGTACCTGGCTGTCCTCCAACCGCAGAAGCGCTGATCTACGGGTTGATGCAACTGCAAAACAAGATCCGCCGCACGAGTACGATAGCAAGATAAAAATGAGTGACCGCAACGAGACATTAGCCGCTCAAATTGAAGAGCGCTTCGGTGAGCGGATGACGCGAATCCCGTCGATTTGTGGCGAATTAGGCTATGAGATTGACAAGGACGACCTCGTCGAGATTGCGACTACGTTGCGCAATGATGGCGACTTCGGTTTCGAAATGCTTGTGGATGTATGCGGCGTTGACTATCTAAGCTACGGAAGCGACGAATGGACGACCAGCAGCGCGACCGGCACAGGATTTAGCCGTGGCGTAGAGCGTGAACCGGTCATCCTTGATGAGGCTGATGAGTTTGAGCCCAGACGTTTCGCAGTCGTATATCACCTTCTTTCCTTGCAGCACAATTTCCGTCTGCGTTTGCGCACTTTTACCGGCACGGATAACCCGCCGATCGTGAAGTCCGTCGTTGATATCTGGAACGGTGCAAATTGGTTCGAGCGTGAGGTTTTTGATCTCTTCGGTATCTTGTTTGATGGTCATCCGGATTTGCGTCGAATATTGACTGACTATGGTTTTATCGGTCATCCGTTCCGCAAGGACTTTCCGTTGACTGGCAATGTTGAAGTGAGCTACGACGCCGACAAGGGGCGCGTGGCGTATAAGCCGGTGAGCATTGAGCCAAGGACGCTTGTTCCCAAAGTCATACGTGATGACAACCGTTACTCAGCCGATCTGAAGGACGTTACGGATGGCTGAGATTCAAAGCTATACGATGAACTTCGGCCCGCAGCACCCCGCGGCACACGGCGTGTTGCGACTTGTGCTGGAGATGGAAGGCGAGGTTATTCAAAAAGCGGACCCGCACGTAGGTTTGTTGCATCGTGGCACGGAAAAGCTCGCAGAGAGCAAACCGTATAACCAGAGCATTGGTTACATGGATCGTCTCGACTACGTATCGATGATGTGTAACGAGCACGGCTACGTCATGGCCATCGAAAAACTGCTCGGCGTTACCGTGCCGATCCGAGCGCAGTACATCCGCGTCATGTTCGATGAGATCACTCGCATTCTTAATCACCTGTTGTGGTTGGGCGGCCACGGGCTGGATATCGGTGCGATGACGATATTCCTCTACTGTTTCCGTGAGCGCGAGGATCTGATGGACTGCTATGAGGCAGTCTCTGGCACGCGTATGCACGCGACTTATTATCGGCCCGGCGGCGTCTATCGCGACTTGCCCGATACGATGCCGAAGTACCAGTACTCGAAATTTCGCAGCAACAAAGATGTCGATCGCCTGAACTCGATTCGAGAAGGGTCACTGCTGGACTTCATCGAAGCATTTACAGACAAATTCCCGGGTTGTGTTGACGAGTACGAGACGCTGCTGACGGACAACCGAATCTGGAAGCAACGCACCGTGAACATCGCAGTAGTCTCACCGGAACGTGCGATGCAATTGGGCTTTACGGGACCGATGTTGCGTGGCTCCGGTGTTGAATGGGATCTGCGCAAGAAGCAGCCCTATGAAGTCTACGACCAGGTTGATTTTGATATTCCTGTTGGCAGCAACGGTGATTGTTACGATCGTTATCTCGTTCGCATTGAAGAAATGCGCCAATCGAACCGCATCATCAAGCAGTGTGTTGACTGGCTTCGCGAGAATCCGGGTCCTGTAATGTTTGACGATTATAAAGTGACCGCGCCCAGTCGCGTCGACATGAAAGGCGACATGGAATCGCTTATTCACCACTTCAAGTTATTCACCGAAGGCTATTGCGTACCTGAAGGGGAGGCTTATGCCGCTATCGAACACCCGAAAGGTGAATTTGGTGTTTACATCGTATCGGACGGCGCCAACAAGCCGTATCGCGTAAAAATTCGCGCGCCAGGTTTTGCACACATATCGGCAATGTCGGAGATGGTAGAAGGACACATGCTGGCTGATGTGGTGGCCGTCATCGGTACGCAGGACATCGTTTTTGGTGAGGTCGACCGATGAGCGATTCAGCTTTGCTTTCCGACCACGCGAAAGAAGTTATTGAGCAATGGAAGTCCAGGTTTCCAGAGGGCAGGGAACGGTCCGCTGTCATTAGCGCGTTGCATGTCGTGCAACACGAGAGCGACGGCTACCTGACCGCCGAACTGATGAACGCTGTTGCGGACTACCTCGACCTGCCGACGATTCAGGTTTATGAAGTCGCAACGTTCTACTCTATGTTCCAGACGAAACCCGTCGGGCGTCACAATGTCGCAATTTGCACCAATGTTTCGTGCATGCTGCGCGGCTCGGACGAAATCGTCGAGCATGTCGAAGGGAAGCTTGGCGTCAGGATTGGCGAGAGCACGGACGACGGCCGCATCTATCTGAAACGCGAAGAAGAATGTCTCGCGGCTTGTTGTGGTGCGCCAATGATGATGGTCAATCACAAATACTACGAGAACCTGACGACAGATCAGGTCGATGAAATTCTGGACGGGCTCGACTGATGGCCTACGAACAGAATCTCACTTGTTTCTCCACGTTTGGGCAAGAGCGGTCATATTCGCTCGATACTTATGAGAAAAACCACGGTTACCAGGCGTGGCGGAAGATACTGGCCGGCGAGCTAAAGCAGGAAGAGGTTATCGAGGAAGTGAAGGCGTCCGGCTTGCGGGGTCGCGGCGGCGCTGGCTTTCCAACCGGGCTCAAGTGGAGCTTTATGCCACGCAACGCGCCCGTGCAGAAGTACCTTGTGTGCAATTCGGACGAGAGTGAGCCCGGAACCTGTCACGACCGCGAGGTACTGCGCAACAACCCGCATGCGCTGGTTGAAGGTATGGCTATCGCCGCCTATGCGATGGGTGCAACTGTTGCCTACAACTACATTCGGGGCGAGTTTATCGACGAGCCGGTACCGCGATTCGAAGCGGCTCTCAAAGAGGCCTACGACGCAGGTTTGCTGGGCAAGGATATTCAGGGTTCCGGGATTGACGTCGACCTCCACGCGTTCGTTGGTGCAGGCGCTTATATTTGCGGCGAAGAAACCGCGTTGCTCGAGTCACTCGAAGGTAAGCAGGGCAAGCCTCGCTTCAAGCCACCATTTCCGGCGAATTTTGGTTTGTACGGCAAACCGACAACTATCAACAACACGCAGAGCCTTGCCAGTGTGCCGTCGATTATTCGCAATGGTGCGGCGTGGTTCGCCACGCTTGGGCCCGAGGGTTCGGGTGGCACCGCGCTATTTTCTGTTTCCGGCCACATTGAGAAGCCTGGCAACTTCGAGTTACCAATGGGCATTCCCTTCAAGGACCTCCTCGAGTTGTGTGGCGGTGTCTGGAAAGGTCGAAAGCTCAAAGCTGTGATCCCTGGTGGTTCCTCTTGTCGAGTAATGCCGGCCGAAATCATCATGGACTGCACGATGGACTACAACTCGCTGCAGCAAGCAGGATCATCATTCGGAACGGGTGCGGTCATGGTCATGGATGAGACGACCTGCATGGTGAAAGTGTTGCGTCGAATCTCCCGCTTCTACATGTCCGAGTCTTGTGGTCAGTGCACACCATGTCGCGAAGGCACCGGTTGGTTGTACAGGATGCTTACGCGCATCGTCGAAGGCAAAGGGCAGCTGGATGACCTGGACAAACTGCTCGATGTTGCGAACAAGATCGAAGGCCACACAATTTGTGCATTGGGTGATGCCGCGGCGTGGCCGGTGCAGAGCTTCCTGAAGCACTATCATCACGAATTCGAATACATGATCCGCAATCACGGACGCAGTATCGTCGATGTCAGCAAGGAGGCTGCCGCATAGCTCGCCATGAATGATGACGTCGTAAATATTGAGGTAGATGGCAATCCGGTCGAGGCACGCAAGGGCCAGATGATCATCGAAGTGACCGATGAGGTCGGCGCGTACATCCCGCGGTTCTGTTACCACGAGAAACTGAGCATTGCGGCTAACTGTCGTATGTGTCTGGTTGAAGTTGAGAAAGCGCCGAAGCCTTTGCCGGCCTGTGCAACGCCTGTGGGCGAGGGCATGAAGGTCTTTACGAAGTCTCCCAAGGCAATCGCTGCGCAGAAGGCGACGATGGAGTTCCTGCTTATCAACCACCCGTTGGACTGCCCGATTTGTGATCAGGGCGGTGAGTGTGAGTTGCAGGATATTGCGATGGGATACGGCCGCGATATTTCGCGTTACAACGACGGAAAGCGTGTCGTCAAAGACAAGGATATCGGGCCGCTGGTATCAACCGACATGACCCGCTGTATTCACTGCACGCGTTGTGTGCGCTTTGGTGAGGAAATTTCGGGCAAGCAGCAACTCGGAACCATCGAGCGTGGCGAAGGTATGCAAATCAGCACCTACGTCGAACAGAGTATCGACCACGAGTTGTCTGCCAACATCATTGACCTTTGTCCGGTCGGTGCTTTGAACAACAAGCCCTATCGTTACAGCGCACGCGCCTGGGAGATGGAGCAACGCGCAACCGTTTCGCCGCATGATTGTGTAGGTTCCAATATGTATGCGCACGTACTTCGCGGTACGGTCAAGCGCATCGTGCCGAAGGCGAATGAAAGCATTAACGAGACATGGCTGTCCGACAGGGATCGTTTCAGCTACGAAGGTATTTATAGCGCCGATCGCCTGCTCAAACCGCGCGTCAAAGAGAGTGGGGAATGGCGTGATGTCGATTGGGAAGAGGCACTGTCGCTTGCAGCGGAACGATTGCGCGAAGCCGGTAGCGATAATACAGGGTTGCTCGCATCGCCCAGCGTTACGCTTGAAGAAGCACACTTGTTGTCGCGCATTGCTGAGCATCTCGGCACAGCTAATATTGATCACCGAATTGATCGACGCGATTTTTCGGATCAGGACAATGACCCGGTTTATCCGTGGCTCGGTTTCGATATTGCAGATATCGAACAACAGAACGCTGTCTTCGTTATCGGCTCGAACATCCGTGCAGAGGCACCGATTCTTGCGCATCGCCTGAGAAAGGCAGCACTGGCCGGTGCCAACGTGAGTTTTGCAAGCGGCGAAGCGCATGAGTACCTGTTTGATGTTGCAAATTACCTATCCGGTGCTGGTCTTGTCGAATTGCTGGCCGGAGTTGCGGCCGCTGCATGCGGTAAGAAGCTACCGTCGTCAGTAGCGGATATTTGTAATGGTGTGAAAGCCAGCGACGAGCAGCAACGTATCGCCGCGGCGCTCAAAGAGGCTGACAACGCTTTTGTCGTGATGGGCAACATTGCCGGTCGCCACGAGGCATTCAGTGCGGTTCGAGCGCTTGCTGCCTGCATTGCGGATGCAACTGGCGCGAAGTTTGGCAATCTTTCAACGGGAGCCAACAGTGCTGGTGCGCACCTCGCGGGCGTGACACCACATCGCAGCCAGGGCGGTGTAAAACGGTCTGCGAGCGGTGCGAATGCGGCATCAATGCTCGATACATCGCTTGATGCCGTTGTGTTGCTCAATATCGAGCCGGATGCAGACCTGATCTCGAGCAGTGATGCAGTCAGCAAGCTGCAAAAGCACGAGTTCGTCATTGCACTGACACCATTCTCATCCGATGCGTTGCTCGAAGCGGCCGATTTGCTGCTGCCGATAGGTACTTTCGCAGAGACATCGGGTACCTACGTGAACGTCGCGGGTACTTGGCAGAGCTTCGGCGGTGTTGCCAATCCGGTTGGCGAATCACGCCCGGCCTGGAAAGTGTTGCGCGTCATTGGCAATCTGATTGATGCACCGGATTTCGACTACGTCACGAGCGAAGATGTTAGAGACGAGCTTGCTGCGCAACTAGGCGATGCCGAGCCGGATAACGCCTACAAGGGCAAAGGCAAGCTTGGCAAGCCTAATGGAGAAGACGCACCGGCCGCGGAAATCGATACTCGAATTTACTCGGTAGACTCTGTGGTCAGGCGGGCGTCCGCCTTACAGCTGACTCCAGCCGCTCTCACGGACTCCAGCGAGAGTAGCTCGTAATGGCCAGCCTCATACCCGACGCCATCTGGGATATCTGGAACTCGCTGCCGCCGCTTGTCCAGTACCTGACTGTCGTCACCTGGAAGATTCTGTTCGTCACGATTGGCGTCATTTTGATTGTCGCATTTTCGACTTATTTCGAGCGCAAGGTCATTGGCAGCATGCAGGGTCGGGTAGGCCCAAATCGCGTCGGGCCGTTGGGGCTGGGCCAGCCTTTCGCGGATGTCATCAAGCTGCTCATCAAAGAAGTTGTTGTACCGGCGAAGTCGAACCGCTTTTTGTTTGTCATCGCTCCTTTGCTAACGCTAATTCCTGCGCTGGCAACCTGGGCGGTCATTCCGCTCAACGACTGGTACGTCATTGCCGATATCAATGCCGGATTGTTGTACGTCCTGGCGCTGACATCGGTTGGCGTATACGGCGTTATCCTCGCGGGTTGGGCGACCAACTCAAAATACGCGTTCCTTGGCGCCATGCGTTCGGCGGCACAAATCGTCGCTTACGAAATCGCAATGGGTTTTGCGTTGGTGGGTATCCTGATGGCCGCTGGCAGCCTGAATCTTGGCGATATCGTGCGTGCACAGTCCGGCGGATTCCTGAACTGGTTCCTGTTGCCGTTATTTCCACTGTTTCTCGTGTACTGGATTTCGGGTGTTGCCGAAACCAACCGCGCTCCGTTCGACGTTGCTGAGGGCGAGTCGGAAATCGTCGCGGGCTTTCACGTTGAGTATTCTGGCGTAGCGTTCGCGCTCTTTTTCCTCGCGGAATACGCCAACATGGTGCTGATTTCGTCACTCACAGCGATCTTCTTCCTCGGTGGTTGGGCATCACCATTCGAGGGTATTGGTTTCCTTGCGCCACTTGCCGATATTCCGGTAGTGGGTCTGCTGGTTGAAGGCGGGCTGCATTGGCTGTTCTTCAAGATGGCATTTTTCATGTACATATTTTTCTGGTTACGCGCGACCTTTCCGCGGTATCGCTATGACCAGATCATGCGTTTGGGCTGGAAAGTATTTATCCCTGTGACGATTGTCTGGATCGTCGTCGAGGGAGCGATGGCCTGGTTCGAGATCGGACCATGGTCGGGGCTGACGGGATAGTGGCAGGCAAACATAGATGAATCGACTGGCTAGCTATATAAAGACGTTCACTCTGTGGGAGCTCCTTAAGGGGCTGTCTGTTACGCAGCGTAATTTCTTTCGCAAGAGTATTACGCTCGAGTACCCCGACGAGAAAACGCCGCAGTCGCCTCGCTTCCGCGGTTTGCACGCCTTACGCCGTTACCCAAATGGTGAGGAACGTTGTATTGCCTGCAAACTTTGTGAGGCGGTTTGCCCCGCGCTGGCAATAACGATCGAGTCGAATGTGAGTGAAGACGGTACCCGTCGCACGTCGCGCTACGACATTGACCTCTTTAAATGTATCTACTGTGGGTTTTGCGAGGAGGCGTGCCCGGTCGACGCAATTGTCGAAACGCGACTCCACGAGTACCACATGGAAAAGCCGGGCGAAAACATCATGACCAAAGACAAACTTCTCGCAATCGGCGAAAAGTACGACGCGATGATCTCCGCTGATAAAGCGGCAGACGCGAAATACAGATAGGGCGCACGATAGTGTTTCAATCGATCCTCTTCTATCTATTCTCAGCAGTGCTGATGGGCGCAGCGCTTGGCGTAATTTTCTCGCGTAACCCGGTACATGCAGTCATGTTCCTGGTCTTGGCATTTTTTCAGAGTGCGATTCTCTGGATACTGGCCGAAGCCGAATTCCTCGGGATTGTGCTGGTGCTCGTCTACGTCGGTGCGGTGATGGTGTTGTTCCTGTTCGTCGTGATGATGCTCGACATCAATGTTGAGGCTGTACGACGTGGGCTGACGCGTTACTGGTTCCTTGGGCTTGGCTTTGCATTACTCATGGCCGTCGAGATCATGCAACTGATCTGGTGGCGCGGCCAGGACAGTGTCATCGCCGGCGGCTTTGCGCCTTACCCGGAGGGGTATAGCAACACGAAAGCGCTTGGCTCCGTCCTTTACACCGAGCACGTGTACGCATTTGAAATTGCGGCGGTCATTTTGTTGCTGGCAATCGTTGCCGCGATAACGCTGACAATGCGTAAGCGGCCGGGTCTCAAGGTTCAGAATATCGCGAGCCAGGTTGCCGTAAAAGCGAAAGATCGGCTTCGCGTCGTGAAAATGGATGCGGAGAAGCGGCAATGATCGGCTTGCAGCATTACCTGACTCTGGCGGCGATGTTGTTCGTGCTAAGCATTGTCGGGATCATTATCAATCGGCGAAACCTGATCCTGATCCTGATGTGCATCGAGCTCATGCTGCTCGCCGTCAACTTCAACTTTATTGCATTTTCCCGGCATCTTGGTGACGACACCGGTCAGGTGTTTGTCTTTTTCATCCTTACCGTTGCAGCGGCAGAAGCTGCCATCGGCCTTGCGATACTCGTCGTGCTATTCCGCAATCGACGCTCTATCAATGTGCAAGAGCTGAATACGATGAAAGGCTAGCCGGCGATGTACAGCTACTACCTGACAATTGTTCTGGCGCCGCTGGCCGCAGCTGTGGTCGCTGGGCTGTTTGGTAAGCAGATCGGACGTGCGGGCGCGCACTGGATCACCACACTGGCAGTGGGCTTGTCGTGCGTCCTGTCGATGGTCGTTCTCAAAGAAATGTTTTGGGGCGGGGCAGTTGCTGAAAATATTCACGTCTACACATGGGCGGTCACCGACGGCCTGAGAATGGAGGTTGGCTTCCTTGTCGACCGGCTGACAGCGCTGATGATGGTTGTCGTGACGTTTGTATCGTTTTCGGTACATATCTACACGATCGGCTATATGCACGACGATCCGGGATATCAGCGGTTCTTTAGCTTCATCTGCTTATTTACGTTTTCGATGCTGATGCTCGTCATGTCGAACAACTTCCTGCAGCTTTTCTTCGGCTGGGAAGCCGTCGGTCTCGTTTCGTATTTATTGATCGGCTTTTGGTACAAGCGGGAGTCCGCGATATTCGCGAACCTCAAGGCTTTCCTTGTGAACCGGGTTGGCGATTTCGGTTTTATTCTCGGCATAGCGGCGATCGTGATGTTTACCGGTTCGCTGGATTATGCGGAGGTTTTTGGCCAGGCAGATTCGATTGCAGCACAGCAGTTTGAGGTGTTCCCGGGGACGCCATGGAACGCGATGACGGTTGCCTGCATTCTGTTGTTCATAGGGGCAATGGGTAAGTCGGCTCAAGCGCCGTTGCATGTGTGGCTGCCAGATTCCATGGAAGGTCCAACGCCAATTTCAGCATTGATTCACGCAGCAACAATGGTTACCGCTGGCATCTTCATGGTGGCGAGGATGTCGCCGCTGTTTGAATTGTCCGAGACAGCGCTGGCTGTTGTTATCACGATTGGCGCGATCACCGCCTTTTTCATGGGCTTGCTTGGCATCGTGCAAAACGATATCAAACGCGTTGTCGCATATTCGACCTTGTCCCAGCTGGGGTACATGACCGTCGCACTTGGTGCGTCAGCGTACAGTGCGGCGATTTTTCATCTGATGACGCATGCGTTTTTCAAGTCGCTACTGTTCCTGGCGGCAGGTTCGGTAATCATCGCGATGCACCACGAGCAGGACATTCGCAAGATGGGCGGCCTGCGCAAGTACATGCCGATCACCTACTGGACGGCTTTGATCGGCTCTCTTGCCCTTATCGGATTCCCCGGTTCGTCTGGATTCTTTTCCAAGGATCTATTGATCGAAGCGGTCAGAGAATCGCATTGGCAAGGGCAGGGCGCAGTCTACTGGATCGCCTACCTGAGCGTGCTACTCGGTGTATTTGTCACGGCTTTGTATTCGTTCCGCATGTTCTTCCTGGTGTTCCATGGTGAAGAGCGAATGGACACGGAAACGAAGTCACATCTGCACGAATCCCCATGGGTAGTTACGGTACCGCTCATCATGCTGGCGATACCTTCGGTGATTATTGGCTGGATCACGGTCAACGATGTGCTGTTCAATAATTACTTCGGCGACGCGATAGTTGTCAGCTCCGCACACGATGTGCTGGCGCATATCGGTGAGAGTTTCCACGGCAGCCTGGGCTTGCTCGAGCATGCCCCGCAGACTGCGGTGTTCTGGCTTGCCGCAGGCGGCGTCTTCTCGGCCTGGTTCTTGTATCTGAAGCGACCGGATTTGCCGGCAACAATCAAAAGCAAGCTATCGGGTGTTTACACGCTTCTGGATAACAAATACTACTTCGACGACCTCTATATCAAAGGCTTCGCGGCGGGTGGTCGAAGGATTGGCACGTTCCTATGGGAGAAAGGTGACGAGCTAATTATCGACGGCATTATCGTCAATGGCACAGCAAGGTCAGTTGGCAGGCTGGCAGGCGTTATGCGGCAAATCCAGACTGGTTATCTGTACACGTACGCGTTTGCAATGATCATCGGCATGACGTTGTTGCTTAGCTGGCTCATCTGGTTCAGGTAGCTCAGGGACAACCATGGACTTTTCACAATATCTCTTGAGCATTCTGGTCTGGTTGCCAATTATTGGCGGCATCATACTGCTGGTGGTCGGTGACGGTGGCGACTCAAAGTCGTCGAAAGCGAGCACGATGCGCATTATTGCGCTTGGAATGTCGATGCTGACGTTCGTCCTGAGCATCGCTCTTTATAAGTGGTTCGATAACACCGAAACCGGCATGCAGTTTATCGAGCGGTTTTCGTGGATACCGGCGCTGAATGCTTACTACTATCTCGGTATCGACGGCATATCGGCGCCGCTAATTTTGCTGACAACGTTCATCACACCGCTCGTGGTTCTGACGAGCTGGGATGTCATCAAGGTACGTCCGGCACAGTTTTTCGCCGCTTTCCTGATTCTCGAAGGCTTGATGATTGGCGTGTTTTCGGCGCTCGACGGCCTGCTGTTCTACGTCTTCTGGGAAGCGATGCTGGTACCGATGTTCCTGATCATCGGCGTGTGGGGCGGCGAACGCCGCGTCTATGCCACGCTGAAGTTCTTCCTGTACACGTTTCTCGGCTCTGTACTGATGCTGGTTGCCTTCATCTACCTGTACGGGCAGACCGGCAGCTTTGACATGTTTGGCTGGATGAACGTGCCAATAGGATTGACGGCGCAGAAATTTATATTCATCGCATTCTTGCTCGCGTTCGCCGTCAAGGTTCCGATGTGGCCGGTACACACATGGTTGCCGGATGCTCACGTAGAGGCACCGACCGGTGGCTCTGTAATTCTGGCGGCCATCATGTTGAAGATGGGCGGTTACGGGTTCTTACGTTTGTCTTTGCCCATGGTGCCCGATGGCAGCGCGTACTTCTCGGGCCTCGTAATAGCGATGTCGCTGATTGCCATTGTGTACATCGGTTTTGTAGCGCTGATGCAGAAAGACATGAAGAAGCTGATCGCGTATTCATCGATCGCTCACATGGGCTTCGTGACGCTGGGCTTCTTCCTGCTCTGGTCAATTCAAAGCGGGTCAGGTGCGGGACTTGGGATGACGGGCGGCATGGTGCAGATGGTGTCGCATGGTTTGATCTCGGGCGCCATGTTCCTCTGTGTTGGTGTCTTGTATGACCGCGTTCATAGCCGACAGATCGTCGATTACGGTGGTGTTGCTAACACCATGCCGGTCTTTGCGGCGTTCATGGTGCTGTTCTCCATGGCCAATGCGGGGCTGCCGGGAACTTCGGGCTTCGTTGGCGAGTTCATGGTGATTATTGCGAGCTTCAAGGCCAACTTCTGGTTCGCGTTTCTTGCAGCATCGACGCTCGTAATCGGAGCCGCCTACACACTTTGGATGGTCAAGCGGGTTATCTACGGCGAGGTAGCTAACGACAACGTTGCTGAGCTCGAAGACCTGAACATTCGCGAATTCGCTGTGCTTGCGGTGCTTGCGGTTGCGGTGTTGTTGATCGGTCTGTGGCCAGCGCCGCTTGTAGACATGATGAACGTAACAATTGATCAATTGATCCAGCAGATAGGGCACTCCAAGCTATGACCTTGACGGACTACATTTCAGCCGCGCCTGAGATGACCCTGTTGGGTTTGATCTGCGTGGTGCTGATAGCAGACTTGTTCGTCGATGATGAGCATCGCGTCCTGACGTTCTGGATGAGCATCGCTGCACTGGCCATTGCGATGTGGACGTTGCTAGCGACCGCACCGACAGAGCGTCTCGTTCTGTTCGACGGCAGCTACGTTACCGACCCGTTGTCACAGATACTAAAAGTTACCGCGGTTGGCTTCGTCGGAATCGCCTTCTTTTATGCCCGCGACTATCTGAGAGCCAACAACCTGCATAAAGGCGAGTTCTACGTACTCGGTTTATTTGGTTTGCTGGGCATGATGATCATGATCTCGGCGAACAGTCTGTTGACGATGTACCTGGGCCTGGAAACACTGGCGTTGTCGTTGTACGCGCTGGTTGCCATCGACCGTAACAACGTAACGTCGGCAGAGTCGGCGATGAAGTACTTCGTGCTGGGTGCCATTGCGTCCGGCTCGTTGTTATATGGCATTTCATGGGTCTATGGCGTCACAGGCACGCTCAAATTTGACGAAATCGCTATGGCGCTGGCAGCGAATCCGGCATTGAACAGCCTGCCGTTGTGGTTCGGCCTGGCATTTCTGATCTTTAA